>Ga0308157_10001251_pt1 | contig 56042 bp, 51 predicted proteins | sample PhyBR1_FD_201035 | JGI IMG/M metagenome (GOLD analysis project Ga0308157, IMG submission 201035) | Phyllosphere microbial communities from UC Gill Tract Community Farm, Albany, California, United States - DLSLB.R1 | ecosystem: Host-associated > Plants > Phyllosphere > Unclassified | place: USA...
AGAGATTAGAGATTAGAGATTAGAGATTAGAGATTAGAGATTAGAGATTAGAGATTAGAGATTAGAGATTAGAGATTAGAGATTAGAGATTAGAGATTAGAGATTAGAGATTAGAGATTAGAGATTAGAGATTATGATTTATTTTTCTAAATTTCAAGCATAAAAAAACCGCTTGACGCGGGTTCTTTAAATGGTCGGAGCAGTAGGATTCGAACCTACGACCCTCTGGTCCCAAACCAGATGCGCTACCAGGCTGCGCCATACTCCGAGTATGGGGTGAATGACGGGATTCGAACCCGCGACAACTGGAATCACAATCCAGGGCTCTACCAACTGAGCTACATCCACCATAACATCTTTGATTCTAAATACCAAGCTACCAAATGGCGCGCCTGACAGGATTCGAACCTGTGACCATCCGCTTAGAAGGCGGATGCTCTATCCAACTGAGCTACAGGCGCATGACCGATGATAAAAATATCATGCGATACTTCGCCGATTTAAATTGGTCGGAGCAGTAGGATTCGAACCTACGACCCTCTGGTCCCAAACCAGATGCGCTACCAGGCTGCGCCATACTCCGATTCATCTCAGCTTTTATTGTATCGCACTTTGTGCGGTACGGTGTGCATTCTAGGCGTGACGCATGGTCACGTCAACACCTATATTTAAAAAAATATTAAAAAACACCTCAAATGTATATTTATCAGGCACTTTAGACATTTTTTAATCATTTTCAACGCTTTAAGCTAGCACTAAAGGCTAACATACGGTCTAAAGGCAACTTTGCACGCTGTGCAAGTGCAAGGTCAACCTCTATTTTCTGGTCAGCTTTTTGTAAAACCTGCAAAATTCCATCGAGTTCATTCATAGCCATCCAAGGGCAATGTGCACATGAACGGCAGGTTGCCCCTTCACCTGCTGTTGGTGCCTCAAGCAGGATCTTGTCAGGCACGGCCTGTTGCATTTTATAGAAGATACCACGATCTGTTGCCACAATCAGATGGGTATGTGGCAAAGACCTTGCTGCCTGAATCAATTGTGATGTACTTCCTACTGCATCAGCCACCTCAATCACCGATTCAGGGGATTCAGGATGCACCAGAACGGCTGCATCTGGATAGAGAGCTTTCAAGGTGGCAATACCACGTGCGCGAAACTCTTCATGAACAATACAAGCCCCATCCCAGAGCAACATATTTGCACCGGTTTTCTTCTGGATATAACGACCAAGATGCTGATCAGGTGCCCAGATGATTTTCTCACCCAAGCTATCTAGATGCTCAATAATTTCAACTGCACAGCTTGAAGTCACTACCCAGTCAGCACGTGCTTTGACCGCAGCTGAAGTATTGGCATATACCACAACAGTATGGTCAGGGTGTTCATCGCAAAACCGCGTAAACGCATCTTCAGGGCAACCTAGATCCAGTGAACAGGTAGCTTCCAGTGTAGGCATGAGCACAGTTTTTTCTGGTGACAGAATTTTAGCTGTCTCACCCATAAATTTTACACCAGCTACTACCAAGGTAGAAGCAGCATGATCACGACCAAAACGTGCCATTTCCAGTGAATCGGATACGCAGCCGCCTGTCAGTTCAGCCAGTTCCTGAACTTCAGGGTCGCAATAGTAATGTGCAACCAGTACAGCATCACGCTTGTTCAGTTCGGCCCTGATCTGTTCAAATTTTTCCTGTTTCACTTGTTCAGTCAGGGCAGTACTTTTGGGTTCCCCTAAACGGTCCAAATGCGCCTGCACAATATTTTTTGCTTCATTGGCAATTAATGTCGCATCAGTCATAACCATGCCTTCTCTGTTTTTGCTGCTAGCCTTTTCGCTGGCATTTGATCCATCATCTCAACCGTATTAAACATACAGTTGATAAAAACCTTTATTTTAGAAAAAAGCCCCCACATGGAGGGCTTTTTTTATTCATGATATTAAGAACGATAATCTGCATTAATCTTGACATAATCATAAGATAGATCGCAGGTATAAACCGTATCTTTCGCCTCGCCACGGCCTAAATCAACACGAATTGTAATTTCCTGTTGTGCCATCACTTCTGCTCCGGCTTCTTCGGTATAGTCAGCAGCAGCTCCGCCATCCTTACAAATCTGGACATCATCCAGCCAGACCTGAATTTTTTCTACATCCAGGTTTTTAACACCTGCATAGCCAATCGCGGCCAGAATCCGTCCCCAGTTCGGATCAGATGCGAAGAAAGCCGTTTTTACCAAAGGTGAATGAGCGATACTATAGGCAACGTCACAACATTCTTGGGTATCTGCCCCGCCTTCGACCGCCACAGTCATAAACTTGGTTGCCCCTTCTCCATCACGAATGATGAGTTGGGCCAGCCGTTTCATGATGCGGGTTAAGACCTCAAGTACAGTTTGATAGCGCTCATCTTCCAGACTGGTAATTTCTGCTCCGCCAGCCTGACCGGTAGCCACCAAAATACATGAATCATTGGTTGATGTATCGCCATCAATAGTAATGCGGTTGAAGGACTGTTCCACAGTAGTTTTCAACAGATGCTGTACCAGCTCACAACTAATAGGTATATCAGTGGCAATAAACCCCAGCATAGTGGCCATGTTGGGCCGAATCATACCTGCACCTTTAGAAATACCAGTCATGCTGTAGGTAATGCCATCAAGTTCGAACTGTTCCGATGCACCTTTAGGTGTAGTATCGGTGGTCATTATTCCACTTGCTGCATCCAGCCACGCATCTGCTTTCAAATTATCGAGTGCAGGCTGCAAGCCTGTAAGTAAACGCTGCATTGGTAGCTGCTCACCAATGACGCCTGTAGAAAAGGGCAGCACTTCAGATGTCTGAACACCAGCTAATTCGGCAAGCTTGTTACAGGTCTCTAGCGCATTTTGCATCCCTAGCTTACCAGTACCGGCATTGGCATTACCTGTATTAATCACCAGGTAACGGGCATTACTTTTTAAAAGATGCGCTTTAGAGATATGCACTGGCGCAGCACAAAAAGCATTTTGGGTAAATACGCCCGCAACATTTGATCCTTCTGCAAATTCAAAAACAACCAGATCTCGTCGGTTCGGATAACGTATATATGCTTCAGTTGAACCAATTTTTACGCCTTGCACCACATGCATTTGTGGCATTGATACGTCACCCACAGTCATTTTTGAATTTCCAGTGATATGGTTATTGAAAACACAACAGCTTAGTGCAAATTTTTCTAAAAATCGAGAGACTCTAAATGAATTGGTGATTTTTATATTAAGCTTTATTAAATACATACAAAAAAGCCGAATAGAATCCGGCTTTTAATATGTGAATCATAAAATTAATTTGAAGCAAGAGCTGTTTCTGTACCTAGAAGTGACTGTTTGGCCTGTTCCTGACTGGCAGCCGATAATGCAGGATTTGACGCTACAATGCGGTTCACTGTAACGTTATTTACTGGTGCAATAGCCACTGTTCTCAAAATAATCGGGCGTTCAGTAGCTTTCATGGTATACCGAATACCAGTACGAGGACTGATCAGGGTAATGGTATCATTTTTTAATTCAGTCTGAGCCGTAGCTGTTCCTTGGGCAGCCTGTACTTGCGCAGGGGTAGCTTGACTTGATTGACCCGTTTCAGCAACGGCTAGAGCAGGTAAAGCAAGCGTAGCTGCCACTAAAAGGTTGAGTACTTTTTTCATATTTTTCCAGTTTTTCAACTCATCATGAGCAAGTAAATAACATTTAAATGCAGCATCTGCAATCGAATACATAATATGTAACACCTTGTAAAAAAGCAGAACCGAAGTTCTGCTTTAAGATTAGCGTACTAATGTTTAGATTTTACCATGACACTGTTTATACTTCAGGCCTGAACCACACGGACAAGGAGCATTACGACTTTCTGGCGGAGTAATATTCCCCTGAGCTGGACGTGAACGCTCTGGTACAGATGAAGTCTCTTCATGAGTTACTTCACCTGTTAGGCCATCTACTTCATCATGAGCAAAGTTTAACTGCATAGATTCCGCTTGTGCCTGTTGCTGTGCTTCCATTTCTGCCAGCTCTTCAGCAGTCGGCACATGTACACGTGACAGATCTGTTACCACGTCAGCTTTAATGGTACCCAACATATTTACAAATAAGTTAAAGGCTTCTTTCTTGTATTCCTGTTCAGGATTTTTCTGGGCATAACCACGTAAGTGAATACCTTGTCGCAGATAATCCATTGCCGCAAGATGTTCTTTCCAGTGACGGTCTAGTGAACTAAGCAGGAAATGACGCTCCAGCATTGCTGCCGACTCAGCACCCATCTGTTCACGGCGGGCCCGGTAACGGTTAATGACTTCATCCGTAATTCGTGCAACCAGACCTTCTTCATCCAGTCGGCGGTCTTCTTCCAGCCATTGCTGAATTGGCAGATCAATTCCTAAATCTGTACGCAATGCATTTTCCAGACCATCAATATCCCACTGATCATGAATCGATTCAGGGGGTACAAAATTACCGATCAGTCCCTGCATGACATCGCGATGCATCTCTTCAATATAATCTTGCAGACTATTTTCTGCGAGAATATCGTCACGCTGAGAATAAATAATCTTACGCTGCTCATTGTTAACATCATCATATTTGAGCAGGTTTTTACGAATATCAAAGTTACGTGCTTCTACCTTGCGCTGCGCATTTTCAATAGAGCGCGATACCATTTTATGCTCGATTGCTTCATCTTCCTGCAATCCCATAGCACGCATCATTGCCACTACACGGTCACCTGCAAAGATACGCATCAGATCATCTTCTAGTGACAGATAAAAACGTGACACGCCCGGGTCACCCTGACGTCCGGCACGACCACGCAGCTGGTTATCAATACGGCGTGATTCGTGACGCTCGGAACCAATAATATGCAGGCCACCCGCATTTAAGACCATTTCATGGTACTGGTCCCACTCTGCTTTGAGCCGTACTTCATCTTCTGCTGTCGGGTTTTCAAGTTTTGCCAGTTTGGCTTTCCAGTTACCACCAAGCAAAATGTCTGTACCACGGCCTGCCATATTGGTAGCAATGGTAACAGCATTTGGTGAACCCGCCTGCGCAATGATATCTGCTTCACGCTCATGCTGCTTAGCGTTTAGAACTTCGTGATGAATACCTGCCTGCGTTAATTTCTCAGACAGAATTTCACTGGCTTCAATGGTAGCGGTACCAATCAGAATTGGTGCTACACCAGCTTCACGAATATTTCGGATCTCTCCGATAATGGCATTATATTTACCATTACGATTCAGATAGATTAAATCGTTGAGATCTTTACGGATCATTGGGCGGTGAGTTGGAATAATCACCACATCCAGTCCATAAATTTCTTTCATCTCCGCAGCTTCAGTATCAGCTGTACCGGTCATACCGGAAAGTTTTTGATACAGACGGAAATAGTTCTGGAAAGTCGTGGTTGCCAGTGTCTGGTTTTCTGGCTGAATCTCCAGGCCTTCTTTAGCTTCTACTGCCTGATGCAGACCTTCTGACCAGCGGCGTCCCGGCATGGTACGGCCAGTATTTTCATCAACAATAATTACTTCACCATCATTAATAATGTAATGTACATTTCGCTGATACAGGTAATGTGCACGGATCGCAGCAGTAATATGATGTACCAGGTTCAGGTTTGCTGCGGAGTAAAGGCTTTCACCTTCTGCCAGCAAGCCCATCTGGATCAGTTCCTGCTCTACCGTTTCATAACCAATTTCAGTCATCTCTACTGAGCGCTGTTTTTCATCGATCCAAAAATGACCGCCATCGGCCACTTTTTCTTCTTTTTGTGGACGCAGTTTTGGTGGAATCGTATTAATTGCTGCATAAAGCTGTGACGAGTCTTCACTCTGACCAGAAATAATCAGTGGTGTACGTGCTTCATCAATCAGAATTGAGTCAACTTCATCGATAATGGCATACACCAGACCACGCTGTTTTTTCTCTTGCAGCGAGAACACCATGTTGTCACGCAGATAGTCAAAGCCAAACTCGTTGTTGGTTCCGTAAGTAATATCAGCTTTATAAGCTTCAGATTTCTCTACCGGATTCTGCATCGAGTAGATGACACCAATCGATAAGCCGAGAAACTCGAATAAAGGACGGTTTAACTCAGCATCACGCTGTGCCAGATAGTCATTAACAGTAATAACATGCACGCCCTGACTGCTGATGGCATTAAGATAACATGCCAGTGTTCCCATCAGGGTCTTACCCTCACCGGTACGCATCTCGGCAATCTTGCCTTCATGCAGGGTAATACCACCGATCAGCTGCACATCATAATGACGCATGCCCATTACACGCTTTGCAGCTTCACGACAGACAGCAAAAGCCTCTGGCAGAAGGTTATCTAACGTTTCACCCTTATTATAACGTTGTTTGAATTCTTGGGTTTTTGCAGATAAGTCTGCATCATTTAAGATAGATATGGTCGGCTCGAGCGCATTGATCTTCTCGACAATTTTCTGCATCCGCTTGAGTTCGCGCTCATTTTTTGTACCGAAGATACCTCCGATCAGACTTGCCAACATGTAATAGACTCTCTAAATCTTGCTTGTCAAATGGTAATTTTTTCTCAGTCGTTATTATGATGCCAGAATTTACAAGTACAAGGGCTTTGCACAAAACCTGTAAAAAAAATTGTTGAATGGCTTTCATATCGCTGCACGAAAATGCTGCTAATTTAGCAAACTTACAACAGTTCCACCTAGCACAGAAAAGAGTTTTCTATCAGAATTACTGATGAAAATTAAAATATTCATATACAAAATTTTCATAAGAAAATATGTAAACAGTGGTTCTCAATACTAAAGATCTGTTCCATATTATATAAAGACTATACTTACCAATCAGAATTAGAGGCAATAATCATGACATTACGCCTAGGCGATACCGCACCAAATTTCCAGCAGCAGTCTAGTGAAGGAATTATTGATTTTTATGAATTTCTTGGAGATAGCTGGGGAATTCTGTTTTCACATCCTGCCGACTATACTCCGGTCTGTACCACTGAACTGGGCTATACTGCAAAGCTTAAAGACGAGTTTGAACGCCGCGGAGTGAAAGCGATTGCTTTGTCTGTAGATGATGTGGAATCACATAAAGGCTGGATTAATGACATTAATGAGACCCAGAACACTACAGTAAATTTTCCGATTATTGCAGATCAGGATCGCAAGGTTTCTGAACTTTATGGTTTCCTGCATCCGAATGCCAGTGAAACTACAACTGTCCGCTCTCTGGTCATTATCGATCCGAATAAAAAAGTACGTTTGATTATTACCTATCCTGCATCTACTGGTCGTAATTTTAATGAAATCCTGCGCGTTGTAGATTCATTACAACTTACCGATAATCACAAAGTCGCTACTCCAGCAAACTGGCAACAAGGTGAAGATGTTGTGATTGTTCCATCTCTTCAGGATGAAGCCGAACTGAAAGAACGTTTTCCAAAGGGTTATAAGGCGGTTAAACCTTATCTACGCTTAACTCCACAACCTGATAAAGACTAAATTTAATCTGTTTATATTCTCTTAGGCCTATCTCTTGCAGATAGGCTTTTTTGTTATAAATGGCTACTTAATTTAAAGAAGAGCAGGATGATAGAAAATAGATACATTCTCACAGGTCTATGCAGCAGCGTGTTGATAGTCAATGGATGCATGACTGCTCCTGCCCTGCCCGACCATCAGCGACCTGAGCACTGGGGCAACCAGCTTTCAGCAGCACATAATTTTTATCGGGTCAGTTCATGGGTCTACCGTAGCGAACAGCCCAGTTCCGGTTTATTGCCTTTATTAAAACAGAAAAATATCAAGACTGTAATTAATCTGCGTACACACGACCGGGATAGCAGTATTTTAGAGGGAGAGAATATTCAAGTCATACATCTGCCCATTCGCACTTGGGCAATGAACCGTGAACAGTTGCTGGGAATCATGCAATATCTAAAGCAAGCTCAACACTCTGGACAGAAGGTACTGATTCATTGCTATCACGGCTCAGACCGTACTGGTGCCAGTATTGCAATGTACCGTATTGTATTTGAAAACTGGAGCACAGAGCAGGCTTTACTTGAAATGAAGCATGGGGGTTATGGTTACCATGTTATCTGGAAAAATATAGAGCGACTTTTTAGTACAGAAAATATTCAATGGACCCGGCAACAGCTGCAGAGTCCAGAACAAAAATAATAATAGGATTAGCGTTTATCGAGTGGTACCCAGTCAATAACCCAAGCAGATTTCATATTCAGGCTGGCATCATTGACAATTTTTTTACGGGCTTCATCTGCCGTGTCCCGGTCTTTAGCCGGTCCGACCATAATCCGGATTCCTTTAGAAGTTGGGCTACGGGTAACTTTATAGCCTTTAGCACGTAATTTGGAGACAATGGCATCTGCATTAGCTTCATTAGCTGCTAAAGCCACCTGGACCATCCACTGCCGGTCATCATCTCCTTCCTCCAGTAATTTACGAGCTTTTTCAGCTTCGGCTTTTTTCTTGGCCTCTTCCTGAGATTTTTTCCTTTCAGCTTCAGCTTTTAAGTTTTTTTCCTCGGCAGCTTTTTTCTCTGCTGCTTTACGTTTTTGCTCTTCTTGGGCCTTTTTCTCTGCCGCCGCTTTGCGTTCTGCCTCAGCCTTTTGTTTGGCCTCTAGCTCACTGCGCTTTTTTTCAACCACCTGATGCTCAGCTTCCTGCTTGCGCTGAGCTTCCTTCTTCTGAGCTTCTGACTGCTGTGCGTTCAGAGTATTCTGTGGTTTATTTTGTGTATTAGTTGCTGATTTAGCTTTCTCATCAACCAGTTCAGGTGGAATATTATCTGAACTTTCCTGATTTCCATTACGCAAGGCATTTAACGTTGCATATTCCTCAGCAGCTTTTCTTGCAGCCTCTGCTTCGGCCTGTTGTTGCATTTGTAAAAATTCTGCAGCACGTGCTTCCTGTTCGGCCACTGCTCTCTCACGCGCGCGACGCTGCTCCTCAAGCAGACGCTTTTCAGTTTCGACATCTACAGCTAAAGGTTGTAGCTGAACCAGATCTTGGTTAGCAGGATTTTTACGTTGTTGTTGTACTTGTTCAGTTGGGGGAACCTGAACATGTTTTTGGTCAATTTCTTCTTTACCCTTTAAGAGTAATGCTGCCAATAAAACACCACCACCTAATAAAACAACGCCTCCCATCCAGCGCTGTTTGCTATTCATTGACATTCTTCCAGATACTCCCAAACCGCTTCTAAGGTATGAAACGAACCGCAAACCAAAATCAGCTGGTGCTGTTGAGCTTCGGCCACTGCCGAGTGAAATGCTTCTTGCACACTGCTGAACTGTTTAACTGTCTCTTCCTGTAATGCAAAGCCAAGCTGCTCCAAAGAAGCTGCACGCGGTACGGTTAACGGGGCAATATTCCAACTTAAAACAGCAGGTTTAAGTATATCCACCACGGTTTCAATATCTTTATCTGCCAACATTGAAAAGACAGTTATAATTTCCGTGTATTGTTTATTGTATTCTAGAAATTTTCGCAATTGCTTTAACAAAAATTCTACACCATGAGGATTATGTCCTGCATCTAAAATTATAGTGCGATCCTGCAATTTACGTATTTCAAAACGCCCCGGCAGGCGAGCTTTTTGAATTCCCTGAGCAACAGCAGTTTGAGTAATATTAAGACCACTCAGCAGAACTGCCGCAACAGCCAGCGCAATATTTTCTAGTGCCAGTGAGCCGACTGGCAATTTCATGGTCAGGCCCGATGAAGCAAAAAACCAGTACTGTCCATCTTCACTATATTTAAAGAAATAATCCCGATTAGCGGTATATAGCGTTGCCTGTGAACTTTCGGCTTTTGTCTGGATGGCTTGAGGCAGAGTTTGTAAACCACCAAATACTACAGGAATACCGGGACGGATAATCCCGGCCTTTTCATAGGCAATTTTTTCAATAGTATCACCTAACCAGTCAGTATGATCGAGTCCAATATTGGTAATGACAGCAATATCCGGATCAACCACATTAACCACATCGAGGCGTCCACCTAACCCGACTTCTAGTACCCAGACATCACATTGCTGCTGCTTAAAGATGACAAAAGCGGCCAGTGTAGTGGCTTCAAAAAAAGACAGGCTCAGTCCACATTCACGGCGGGCCTGATCTACAGCTACAAACGCATTGATCAGGGTCTGGTCATCAACTTCCTGACCGGCCAGTTTGACCCGTTCATTAAAACGGTAAATATGAGGAGATTGATATAAACCCACCTTATAACCCTGCGCGTTGAGAATTGCAGCCAGAGTGGTGGTGGTTGATCCCTTGCCATTGGTACCAGCGACAGTAAATATCTTGGCAACAGGCTGGGTGACTTCCAGTTTTTCAGCAACAGGGATGACCCGTTCAAGACCTAAATCAATCCCTGTAACGTGAACATGGCTCCAATAATCGAGCCATGTGTTTAATGTATCGGTTGCATGTGGAGCATTGTTCAAGGCAAGTTCATCAGTTTAGCTACAATGCGATATACAGTATCACGTAATGCATGACGGTGGACAATCTGATCGACTACACCATGATCAAGCAGGTATTCAGCACGCTGGAACGGCTCTTCAAGCTTTTCTCGAACAGTTTGCTCAATAACGCGTTTACCGGCAAAACCAATCATGGCTTTAGGCTCAGCAATATGTACATCGCCCAGCATAGCTAGAGATGCAGTAACACCACCATATACTGGATGAGTCAAGACCACCACATAAGGTAAACCTGCATCCTTAAGTCGCTGGATCGCTGCAGAAGTACGAGCCATCTGCATGAGAGACAACATCCCTTCTTGCATACGGGCACCACCTGAAGCTGCAAAACAGATCAGCGGCTGACGTTGTGCGATTGCTCGCTCGGCGGCCTGCACAAAGCGGTCGCCCACAACCGTACCCATGGAACCGCCCATAAAATCAAACTCAAAGGCACAAGCCACCAGCGGAAGATTTTTAAGTGTACCTTGCATGACAATCAGAGCTTCACTTTCACCGGTCTTATCCTGTGCTTCACGCATACGCTCCGGATAAGGACGACTGTCGACGAAATGTAATGGATCTTTAGCAGTAAATTCCTGGCCAAGTTCAGCTGTGACCTGATCCAGGAACCAAGTCAGGCGTTCGCGGGCCTTCATACGCAAATGTTCATCACATTGTGGACAAACATAGGCATTAAAAGACATAGCCGTACGTGTAACCAGGGCATGACATTCCGGGCACTCAATAGTTGGCTCGGTAAAGGTGGCTTTTAAAGCCTGCTGTTCGTCAGGTACCTCAATACCCGGAACTGAACGTTCCGTCCATGGTGTTGGTGTACTAAGGATTTTCCCTGGTTTCACTTCTTGATTCATACTAATTCATCGAGCGCTGCTCGAAGCTCCTTGACTTTATTGACCGTTTGTTCAACGGCTTGTTCTGGGGCCAAAGTTGCAAAAGTTTTTACAAAAGCGCTTCCCACAATTACTGCATCTGCCACACTGCCCATTGCTTTTGCAGAAGCCGCATCGCTAATTCCAAAGCCTACTCCGACTGGAACAACGGTGGCTTTTTTGATTTTTTCGATACGTTCTGTAGCTGCAGTGACATCCAGACTGGCAGCTCCAGTTACACCTTTGAGCGAAACATAGTAAATAAAGCCACTAGCCTGTTTTACTACGTGCTGAATACGCTGGTCGGTTGAGGTCGGAGCAAGCAGGAAGATCTGATCCATCTCATGCTGTTTCAGGATCGTCACCAGACGATCAGATTCTTCAGGCGGCAAGTCGACTAGCAATATGCCATCTACACCACAAGCTTTGGCTGTTGAAACAAACTGCTCATAGCCAATTACTTCGACCGGATTCAGATAACCCATAAGTACGACCGGTGTTTCCTGATCCGTCTCACGGAATTCTTTTACCATATTCAGTGCATCTAGCGTATTGGTTCCACCTGCCAGTGCCCGCTCTGCAGCCAAAGCAATGACTGGACCATCTGCCATTGGATCTGAAAATGGCAACCCGAGTTCAATTACGTCTACCCCTGCTTCCACCATGCGATGTAACAGCGGGACTGTTACATGCGGTGCTGGATCACCAGCCATCACATAAGAAACCAAAGCTTTACGCTGTTGTGATTTAAGCTGCTCAAAACGGGTGGCTAAACGTGACATAGGGTTGTGCATTCCTTGAATCATTGAAAACTGAGAACTTGGTTTTGTAGAAATACAAGACGCTGCATTGTAACGCTATTTTTTACTCAATAGATAGAGCAAGCAAGCAGCGCATTGTGGCGATCTATTCCAGAACAACCCGAGGTCTACATTTATCAATATTTTCGTTTTTTTCTCAATGATCAAAGCTTCCTATTTTTGGGCTGTCTGAAATGAACTTAAATGAGTTAGACCTAATTTTTACAGCCTTTATTTTTTATATCTTGCAGTTTTCCTGCACGGTTGTTTAAATTTACTGAAATATTGAAACCTGCCTTATACTATAAGGGTTTTCTTATTCTCTCTTATACTTTATGACCTCCGACCTTTCTAGCAAGGTGCAGGCTCGCGTGCTTGCACTGCTTCCGCTTATTGTATTTTTGGCCATCTTTTTAGGCAGTGGTATTTACCATTCAATTATCGGAACCGAATTTGCCTTTTATCAAGTTAAAGCTCCTGTTGCAGCCCTCCCAGCGATTATTCTTGCATTGCTGATCTATCGCGGCCAGATTAATGAAGCTATTGAAGAATTTCTAAAAGGTGCCAGTCATCCGAACCTGATTCTTATGTTCATGGTGTTTATGTTTGCAGGAGCTTTTGCCAGTGTTTCCAGTACCATTGGCAGTGTAGATGCAACCGTACAGCTCGGACTTTCTATTATTCCGCCTTCTTTTGTTTTACCCATGCTGTTTATTATTTCAGCTTTTATCGCTACGGCGATGGGCACCTCAATGGGAACAATCGCTGCCTGTGCACCAATTGCTTTTGGATTTGCCCAAGTTACCGATATTGAAGTGGTTTACGCCATTGGTGCAGTGGTAGGTGGCGCAATGTTCGGTGATAACCTTTCAATGATTTCAGATACTACGATTGCCGCTACCCGTAGTCAGAATGTTGAATTGCGCGATAAGTTCCGGGTGAATGTCTGGATTGCCGTCCCCGCTTCGGTAATTACTTTAATGATCTATATTTTAACCACGCATGACTCCCAGACCATTAAGCATACTTCTTATAATTTATGGCTCATTTTACCGTATCTGGCTGTTTTCTTGCTGGCTTTTAGCCGTTTGCATGTTTTGGTTACTTTAGGTACAGGAATTTTGTTTTCAGGTCTTATCGGTTTGTTTGTACAGCCTGAATTTAATCTATTGAAGCTAAACACTGCCATATATGACGGTTTTGTCGGCATGTTTGAAGTTGCCTTGCTGTCTATGTTTTTAGGGGGTTTGTCTGCCATCATGCAAAAGGAAGGCGGACTGCAGTGGCTGATTGAGCGGATCTATAGCGTTACGCGTCTATTCAGGGTTAGCCGTGAACGGGCCGGTGAACTGGGGGTCAGTTTTCTGGTAGTTTTCTCCAATCTGTTTGTGGCAAATAATACCGTAGCAATTATCCTTTCAGGTGACATGGCACGTGAAGTCAGCAAAGAATATGGACTTGATCCAAAACGTGTGGCTGCTCTAATGGATATTTTTTCTTGTGTTGTTCAGGGTCTGATTCCTTATGGAGCTCAATTGTTATTGGCCTGCTCCATTGCCAAACTGTCGCCTGTTGAGTTGCTTGGCCATATTTATTACTGCTGGGTCTTGGCAATTTTTGCCATCCTGTCCATCCTGTTCCGTTATCCACGCCTGAAAACAGTCTGAATCAGCCTATATTGTAAACAGTTATTATTATATAGATGGCCTCATTGCTGTGCTCTACGGAATGCCAGCAGTGTAGAGCCTCTCACCCGTTTATAGGCGCGTGCTAATGCTGACTGGTCTGAATAGCCCAGTTGCTCAGCAATCCGGTTTAGACTTTCATTTTGTACCAGTAATAGCTCACAGCGCTTCATCGTCTGCAGATCTACAATTTCCTTAAAGGAAGTATCCTGCTTTTTTAAGGCACGCTGTAGACTTCGCACAGACAGATGCAACTCGTCTGCAATCCACTCCAGTAAAGGTGCCCGTTGCTGCTGTTTCAGATATTCACCTACAATCCAGTGAATTTGCTGGGTAAGATCCTGCGCTGTCGCTTTAGAGGCCAGTGCTTCTTCTGCCTGCCTGACCAGCAACTGTATAAGGGTAGAATCTGCCTGATATGGCCGGCTATTTAAACTTTCCCGTGCAAAAGTAATAGCATAATAAGGCTGCTGAAACTTTAGCGTACACTGAAAAAACTTCTGGTAATTCAGTAAGGAAACTTTTGGAAAATGGACAAACTCCACAGCCTGTAAAAAAAGCTGCTGTTCAGGGATGATCTGACGGGCCAAATGTACCATTGCAGCCAGAGTCAGTTCGCATAATACCGTCATCTGCTCATCAACCAAAGGCCAATAGAGGCGGATTTTATTTTTATATTCGGTAATATGCAGAGGTAATACCTGCTCACTGTCAATCACTAAACGATGAAACCGCATCACGTATTGAATTGCCTGTGCCAAGGTAGCGCTATTGGAAGCCATATAGCCTAGTACACCGAAATTTGCCGGGCTAATACAGTAGGCCATATCGAGTACCAGATCCGGAAGTGACCACTGTTGACGGCTTACCTCAATCAAATCAAGAAAAAACTGCATATCTGACTGGGTATCAATCGGCAGACTTAAAATATGCTCAAGCTGTTGCTGCTGTTCAGCAGATAAGTCCAGCTGGTGCCAGTTCAGGTTTTTGCTCTGCAAGCAGGTTTTCCATAAATGGAAATAACCATTTGATATTTTGAATACTGACATGTGCAGCTTAATCCATTAACTGTCCTGCTGTCGTAAAAAGTATAAAAATTGGCAAGAACTGTCAAAACAAAAGCGATAAAGCCCGACATACTGAACAGTATAGATGGCTATATGAAGTAAAATAATATGAATGCAGTAGTCCAGTATCAAGCCCGTCCGGTGGTGCGCTCTCACCTGAATTTCAAACTGAATGAAATACCACGTTTCTGGTTTGGCGGTGATCCGTTTATTACCCGTATGTTTGATGCATTAAGTCTGACCTTTCCTGATGGTGAGCGTTATTTTATTCAGAGTGTACGCCTGTTTCGTGATCAGATTACTGACCCTGAGCTGAAGAACCGGGTGGCTGATTTTATCCGTCAGGAAGCACAGCATGGAATTGCCCATGATCAGATGAACCAGCTCATGAAAGCACAGGGTATGCCCGTAGACCAGTTTATTCAGCGTTTAACCAGAATTTTCAAATTTGAACTCGAGCAGCGTTCTCCTGAATATAATATTGCCATGACTGCTGCTGCCGAGCATCTCACCGCGTTAATGGCCGAGACTTTTTTTGCATACAAATCAACTTTAAAAGATGCGCATCCCTATGTCCGTGCTCTGTTTGCCTGGCATGCTATTGAAGAAATGGAACATCGTGATGTTGCATTTGATGTCATGCATGATATCGCCAATGTGCCAGAAATGACCCGTAAATTTACTTTAGCGTGGACTACCGGCCTGATGTTTGGTTTTACTCTTTATCGTGCCAACGTCATGTTAAGGCATGACGGCTTTTCTACTTGGCAACGCTTGCAGATGAATGTTCGGGGTTTACCCTGGTTTTTTGGCCGTCACGGTACATTAACACGTATGGGCAAACAGTACCGGGACTGGTTTAAAAAAGACTTTCATCCCAGTCAGCATCCTATTATTGCGCAATATGATGTATGGGTAAAAACACTAGAAGAAACGGGTGATCCGGTTCTGGCAGGAGAGGCTTTCTGGCAGGCAGCGCAAGACTGAAGCGATATATAAAAAAATGGAAAGGCTGAGTCATCTTGGCCTTTTCATTTTTGAGTCACTATAAATAAGCGAACATTACCATTTTGCATAGTGCTGTTCTAATAAGCCATGTTCAAATAGAAGTTCTATAGTTTCATCCTCTTCAGTCCGGATTGTTCCACTTATTTTTGCCTGCCATTGGCTAAACTGGCTTCCTACCATTCGTAAGTTAATACTTTCATAACGGCGCCAGCTGGTCTGGACCACCAGATTTAAACGCTGATCTAATGCGCGGATACTCCAGCTTTTGTCATCAATCGGTTCAAATAATACATCACTTAAAGCAAAAAGCTCACCATTAATCCAGAGCGAGTTTTCATTACCAAAGCTTTCATTCACCCCAGAGGCCAGATTCAATCCAATCCGCCGTTTTTTAGCATCCCAGAAATTGCATGACAGCCAGTACCAGGCAGTTTCCGGTCTTAGAAAACCACAGGTGTCATCTAGTGAAGCAAAACTGGTTTCATTAAACTGAATGGTCTGTTTCTGTTTATTAACAAAATAACCTTCTACGGCCAAGGTGGTCAGTTTCTGGGTATAGGTCCACCCATTGATTCCATTTGGACTACACAAACTCAAGGGCTGGGTACCGGCACAAAACATTCGTGCACTTAATTTAACTTCGCCATGTCTGGTTATACGGATATAACGCACCCCATTGGCATGCTGGATTTCAATTGCGAAGGGTGATTTGTAGAAATGACTCTGATTATAAAGTGGTTGCTCATCCAGATGGGTTCTATAGCCAAAAGGCTGGATTGCATTCCACTGCTGCACCTGCTCATTTGCATGATCATAAATATAGAAAAAAGCATGGCCGGCCCAGCCAATATCAACAATTGCCAGACCAATTGAATAATGTTCATGCTGAATACTACAGAATTTAAACTTTTTATATTTTAGCTTTTTACGCCAGCCTTGAAGCACATCCCCATAGGGTGTTTTGTACTCGTACTGATCAAGACTGATACTACTCGGCAATTGAGAAAATCGCCCATAACGCGGCTGTCCATTTGCCTGAATCAAATCCATTTTATTTCCCCTGCTCCCAAACCTAAGCTATATCAGCTTATTCAAGCTTTTAAAAATTATAATCTGCCTACTAAGATCATTTTACTCTCTATATTTCCCTTTATTTTTTTTTGCTCATTTAAACAGCTTAAGGAGGCTCTTCCATAAATTTCAAAACAATATAGAAAAAACACTGTTCAAGTATTAAACAGTTGGGTTTAACAGTCAATTATGCTTTTCCAGAAAATATCCAGAACTTCTTTTACCAATTTTTTGATTAAATAGTTATATAGGTATTTTCCCAACAATTACCAAAAAAATTACCTTCTATCAATTGTATATAACGGCCATAAACCTGATCAATGGCAATACAGTCATCAATATCTAATACGCGGTCTGTATGCTGTTTTTTCCAATGTCTGGCAAAATACTGCTTCCCCCGCTGTTTGGCTATCATATGGTTCTGTGCTACGACCAGTACATAACGATGCAGTTCCCCAAATTCCTGTGCATCGTAACCGCCAAGGTTAATTAAATAGAGTTTCTGTTCAGAAGCCTGAGGCTGAGCTTGGGTAAAATGGATCTGATAATTCTTTTCTTCAAACCTTATACCATTGATTTTAGCCCATGCATCTATGTGCAGGCCTTTCTGCTCTCCAAACCACGACTGCTTGAGTTGGGGATAAACTTCTTCAAGTGTATCCCCGACTGCCAGTACCACATCATGTACTTCAGTATTGGCACGTGCATGTCGTCCGCCAAGCATAACAATAAATAGACTAGGCATTGATACTCCTGTCAAAATATCTATAGGTGAGCTGTATTGGCCATAATTTTATTCTATCTTGATAAAATCGGACCAACCAGAAAAAGATCTTATATTTTTAGCGATCAATCATTGAAATACCAAGTTATATTAATAGCCACTTTACTTATAAAATATTTTTAATATTCTAAAATTGATAAAAGCATCAATTGACCTGATAAATAAAAAAATCGTGCTAGAGTTTAATCCAGCACGAGCTATTTTAGGTGTATAAAAACAACGAGAATTACATCTCAACCATTTCTACACCGTCAATACGGGCAACAGTCATCAGGTCTTTGTCACCACGTCCTGATACGGTTGCAATGATAATCTGGTCTTTTGACATGGTCGGTGCCAGCTTGGAAACGTAAGCCATGGCATGTGAGCTTTCCAGTGCAGGAATGATTCCTTCAATCTGGGTCAGATCACGAAAACCTTGCAAGGCTTCTGTATCATTGATGGGCACATAATTCACACGTTTCATGTCTTTTAGAAAACTGTGTTCCGGCCCTACTCCCGGATAATCCAGACCTGCCGAAATAGAATGGGTTTCAATAATCTGGCCCTGTGCATCTGACATCAAATAAGTACGGTTACCATGCAATACACCAACATGACCAGCATTCAATGGCGCTGAATGTTTGCCTGTCTCGATACCGTGTCCTGCGGCCTCTACACCATACATCTGGACATTTTCATCATTTAAAAACGGATAAAATAGTCCCATAGCATTAGAGCCGCCTCCTACACAGGCAACCAGTGCATCGGGTAAACGTCCGGCCTGCTCCTGAATTTGACGACGGGCTTCACGGCCAATAATCGACTGAAAGTCACGAACCAGTTGTGGATATGGATGCGGACCCGCTACTGTACCAATTACATAATAAGTAGAATCGACATTGGTAACCCAGTCACGCATGGCTTCATTCATGGCATCTTTGAGTGTCTTAGAGCCACTTTCTACCGGTACTACAGTCGCGCCCAGCAAACGCATACGGTACACGTTCATGGCCTGTCGTTTAACGTCTTCTGCACCCATATAAACGATACATTCCATTCCCAGACGTGCTGCAATCGTAGCGGTAGCTACTCCATGCTGACCGGCGCCAGTTTCTGCAATAATCCGTCTTTTACCGGAAAGCTTGGCAAGCAGAGCCTGTCCAATTGTGTTATTTACCTTATGGGAGCCGGTATGATTCAAGTCTTCACGTTTCAGATAAATCTGCGCACCGCCTAATTCTTTTGACCATCGCTCAGCATAATATAAAGGACTAGGACGACCTACATAGTAGGCAAGATCACGGTCGAATTCTGCCAGAAACTGCTCATCATTTTTCATGCGGTTATATAGATTTTCTAAATCTTCTAAAGCCGCCATCAGCGTTTCTGACACAAAACGTCCGCCATGGATACCAAAATGCCCACGGGCATCCGGGTACCGGGTGTAGTCAATCACATTATTTTGCTGATCCACGTTGGACTCCTTGCATAAATCTTTCAATGAGTTGCTGGTCTTTAATACCTTTTGCGGACTCTACGCCTCCGCTGACATCTACCGCAAATGCTCCGGTAGTCTGAATAGCTTCTTCAATATTTTCAGGCGTTAAACCGCCTGCCAAGATTAAAGGTACATCGATTTTAGGAAATTTTGACCAGTCAAACTGGTGTCCTGTACCACCTTTAAGTACAGGATGCCAGGCATCCAGTAATACAGCACTTGCACCTGCTTGCTGATAATGACTGATCTGGGCCAATATATCCAGATCAGGTTTGACCTGAATTGCTTTATACCAGCGCCGTTTAGCCTGCTTTGCAATATTCTGGCACTGTTCAGGCATTTCATCACCATGAAACTGAAGCACATCTAATGGAATGTCATGCAGTACCTGACAGACATCACTTGCAGTAGCATTAACAAATAGTCCAACAATCTGGACATAAGCAGGTATATGTTTTATCAGATTTTTAGCCTGTATGATATTGACATATCGGGGGCTTGGTGCATAAAACACCAGCCCAATAGCATCTGCACCCGCCTCTACAGCGGCCTGAATATCAGAAGTTCGGGTAATTCCACAAATTTTAGCACGGGTACGCATACAGTTCTGGCTCTTAGACTGCCTGGTTTATAGTTCATCTATAAATATGATGGGCCATTCATTGTAATGCAATTTTTTTGGCTTGCGTAAAGTTCATCCTGAATATTCTTGATATGGATTGTTTAATTGACAGGCAAACTTTATACTGCGCGCGATTGCAACAAGTCTAGCTTAGAGCTTTAGGGAAGTTGGTGCAAATCCAACACTGCCCCCGCAACGGTAAAATGAACCGCATATTATTTAAGTTTTAACTTACGCCACTGCATAAAGTGTGGGAAGGCGAATATGCCAATATTGCAAAGCAATATTTATATTTGAGTCCGGAGACCTGCTTGTTGCGCCTGTCAACTCAATCATTCACGGGGGGTGAATGTATGGAGCATAAAGTTATGTCTATTTTATTTCAACCTACCCGTCTGGTAGGGGCTATCGCTATTGCGATGGGGTGTTCTCCTGCCATTTTTGCTGAAGATACAACGATATCGGCTCAACTTGACCCAATTGTAGTAACTGCGTCAAAAAGTGCTGAAAAAGCAAGTGAAGTACCTGCTCGAATTACGATTATTAAACCTGAGATTATTGAGCAGTCTTCAATAGCTTCACTACCTCAGCTACTGCAAACCGATGCATCAATCAATGTAGTGCAGACTGGTGGTTACGGACAATATTCAGAGATCTATCTTAGAGGAACAAAATCATCTCAAGCACTAATATTAAGAGATGGAGTACGTTTAAATTCAAATACATCAGGACAAGCTAGCTTACCTTTTATTGATACTACAGATGTTAAACAGATTGAAGTTTTAAAAGGGCCGGCATCTGTTTTATATGGTACAGATGCGATCGGTGGTGTTATACAAATAATTTCCACAACCCCAGAAAAAAACAGTGCTTTTATTACAGGTGAAGTAGGTGAGAATAAAACTTATAAATCTGTAATTGGCGCTGATTTGGCAGACAACGGATTCTATGCACAGATTCGTGGACAACGTTTAGAAACCGATGGCACACCCGTAACTAATGCAAAAAATAATAAAAGAGCTAGTTTCGACCAAAAAGGTTATAGTCTAAAAGTTGGAATAGAAAAAGATATTTATGCTACATCCTTAGATTATAGTAAAAACCAAGGTAATAGCGACTATGATCAAAATAGCAATTTGGTATCTCAAGATTTTGAAAATGAAATTGTTAATTTTAAAAGCCGCTTAAATATCTCAGAACAGGTTGCTATTCATACTCGCCTTTCACAGTTTAAAGATAATATTGATCAGAATAACTCTCCTGACTATGTACACAGTACAACTCAGGAAGCTGAACTATATACAAAATGGCAGTTTTCACCTAGCCAAAATATCTTGACAGGTATTTCACACAAGAATATTAAAGCTAATATTTTTTCTAAAGGTGAAGGTTATGAGTGGGATGGTGTATATTATCCTGGTCAAGATGTTTTTTATAATAAAGATGTTAAAACAACAGGTTACTTTGTTCAGCATCAATACCAGACAGATATACTGAATACACAAGCAGGTATTCGTCTTGAAGATCATGAGCGTTTCGGTAATCATACAGTAGGACAAATTGCTGCTCGATATTTCCTTTCCCCGTCTACAAGTATTTATACTAATATTGGTTCTGCTTTTAAAGCTCCTACAAATAATGACTTGTATGCTATTGGATGGGGAGCAAATCCTAATTTAGAGCCTGAAAAAAGCATATCTTATGAACTAGGTTTTGATCATCAATTAACTCAGCAGCTTTCTGCCGGATTCTCTGTCTATCAGACCCAGATTGATGATTTAATTTCTTCAAGAGGCTCACAGCTAATTAATATAGATAAAGCTAAATTAACAGGTAGTGAAGCTACTATTAACTGGCAGAAAGATGAGCTATTTTTAAATATGGCTTACGCCTATATTCAGGCTAAAAATGATATTACCAAGAAAGACTTAAATCGTCGGCCACGTCAAAATATAACATTAACAGCGGGGTGGGATGATAGAATATATGGCCTCTCAGCTTCTGTAATAGCAAAATCAAAAGCTAAAGATTTTTCTGAATCTACAATTCCTGGTTATATAACAGCCAATATAAATGCCTACTGGCAACTTACACCTACGGTTAAACTCTTTACTAATATTGAAAATATTGGCGATGTCGAATATAAAACAGCTTACAACGGAAATAATATTTACTATGTTAACGGGGGCCGCCTCGCCTCAGCCGGTGTTACATTCCGTTATTAATATTTGAACTCTAAAAAATATATTTAAAACAGCGCAGTTTATGGATAATGTTCTGACCGGCATTATCCTTTTTTATTGCTTTCAGTTTAAGGAAAACTTATGGGCCACCGTTTAAGTAAAATTTATACCCGTACAGGCGACTCAGGTACTACCGGCCTTGGAGATGGCTCACGCGTCGCCAAGGATGATCTGCGTATAGACGCTTTAGGGGATGTGGATGAATTGAATGCATGTATAGGCGTCTTACGTGCACAAATTGCAGTGAGTACAATCAAAGACAAAAGCTGCTGGGATAAATCTCTAAGTTTAATTCAACACTGGCTGTTCGACTTAGGGGGTGAAGTCTGTATTCCAAATTTCAACCTGCTACAACAAGTTTCAGTGGAATTTCTTGAAAAGGAAATTGACCGGATGAATGAAGATCTACCGATGTTAAAGGACTTTATCTTACCGGCAGGCACTTTAGCCTGTAGTTATGCTCATCAGGCACGTGCTGTTTGCCGTCGTGCCGAGCGCACCCTGATGTCTGTACATAGCCGTGACCAGAATATCCAACCAACGTCCTTACAACTTCTGAACCGTTTATCGGACTGGTTGTTCGTGGCTTCACGTGCCTTGCAACGGGCTGAGGGTGGCAATGAGGTTCTGTGGCAAAAAAATATAAATGACACAATTTAGGTTTATAATATTCAGTTAAGTTCAAAACTCGTTCGAGTTGTTTCATGAAAATTATTGGCCATCGTGGTGCCCGTGGTGAAGCTCCTGAAAATACACTAGGGGGCTTCCAGTATTTACGTGATTTGGGAGTCCGTGCTGTCGAGTTTGATGTACGGCAGCTCAAGGATAACTGTCTTACTGTTATTCATGATGATAACTTTCTGAGAACTGCAGGCTTGCCTCACCCCCTGTATGAATGTGTTGAAAGTGATCTGGTACGTTATGACCACCGGCATCAGTGGGCCAACTGGCCTAAAACGGAAAACACGCCAAAATTACAGCAGGTGCTTAGTCTGGTAAATGACTTTGAGCATATTGAAGTTGAGATTAAACCGGTTACTACACTTCCAGAAGCAGAAAAACTGACACTGAGCCTGGAACAACAGCTACAGGGTCTGGAGCAACAGGTTACTATCACCAGCTTTGATGAAAAAGTCTTAAGTAGCTTGCAGCAGCAACGCAGCAGATTTAAACGCGGCCTTCTGGTAGAAGATGATATTAAAAGCAAGGCAATCGAAAAAGCCCATCATTTAGGCTGCTCGCATATTGGCTGGATGGACCAGTTGGCTACTCCTGAAATGATTCAACTGTCTCATTTAGCTCAACTGAATATTAGTGTTTGGACAGTCAACAGTATTGAGCGGGCAAAAGCCCTGCGTGATGCAGGTGTACAAGGTCTTATTACCGACATTCCCAAAACCATGCAGAGCCAGCTTTAAACCAGTCGACTAGTTTTTCTCGGCCTGAATCAGAATCTGGCCAGCCCGGTCCTGCAAATACAGCTGCTTATTATTCAGCTGGAAACGGCTGATCCGCTCTAAAGCATCAGCCAGATCAGCTTCCTGTGCCAGTGCCTGATCACAACTCTGATGTCCTGCCTTAATAGTCAAGTTCAGGGTTTTCTGGGCCGTATTAATGTCATAACGCCCAAAGACAGTATTACACCCTGTATGTCCGGTCACGGTTCTTGATACAGAGTTTAAACGGATAAAAGGTACCTGATTGAAAAATTTGGCTGGCTGGCTTTTAATTTTGACAATACGCCAATTTACATCCTGAACACCGTCACGGCTGAGCTGCTTAGATGACGCTTGAGTCACTACTTTCTGTTTTGAGACTGTGCGGGATTCTAGAGAAGTGGAAGGTTGTGATGACTGGCAGCCTGCAAGCCCAATCAAGAACATTAAACTGCCTGTAAACACGCTAAGCCTTAGATTCAAAAAGGTATATTTTTTAAACGCTTTATCAGTATATTTCTTCATATTGTACTCTGCTACTTACGCGTGAAAAACAAACATTCATTCTGTTACGGTTTAAGGTGTACAAGCGTACAATAATGCTAGTGAACAGCTGTACTCACATGTTAAGATGCGGGTCTTATGGCTATTTTTGTCAAAAAATAGCTGCGCTGTTTCGTTTTTGCCTTTGTTGCAAAGGCTTGTAGGAGCGTTACTGGAGATGAATAATCCTCCCCTAACCAAAGCCCCAATTAACTGGACCGCCAGTATTACTCTACTTGGGACTCCCATTGCTGCCGCTGTTCTGATTCCGCTTTACGCGTATCATCATGATTTTAGCTTAAGTGCATGGCTCAGCTTATTTTTCTTGTTAGCATTTAGTAGCTTAAGTATTACTGCAGGTTACCATCGGTTATGGGCGCACCGTGCCTATGAAGCCTCCCTGCCTTTAAAAATCCTCCTGATGATTGGTGGAACGTTTGCAGTACAAAATAGTATTTTATACTGGGCTTCTGGCCACCGTACCCATCATCGTCATGTTGATGATGTAGAAGAAGATCCGTATTCCATCAATAATGGTTTCTGGTATGCCCACTTGGGCTGGATGATTCGTGACTATCCGGCTGCAGCACCTAACTATAAAAATGCACCTGACCTCTTGAATGACAAACTGGTTATGTTTCAGCACAAGTACTATGTACCGCTGGTAATCGCCGTACATGTTGCAATTCTGGGCGGGATTGGCTGGGCTGTAGGTGATATCTGGGGAGTAGTTCTACTGGGTGGGTTGTTACGTCTGGTTCTAAGTCATCATGTGACTTTCTTTATTAACTCTCTTTGTCATATGTGGGGCAAACGTCCCTATACAGATGAAAATACAGCACGTGATAACTTCTGGCTGGCAATTGCTACCTGGGGTGAGGGTTATCATAACTATCACCACATTTTCCAGTACGACTATCGTAATGGTGTAAAGTGGTGGCAATACGACCCTACCAAGTGGCTCATCTGGAGCTGTTCAAAACTGGGACTTGCTAAAAATCTGCGCCGCATACCAAGCTTTAATATCAAGAAAGCTGAACTGGCAATGAAGTTTAAATATGCTGAACAAGATCTTGCTATCTACGGCCATGATGTGAATACAGATATTAGTACTGTTAAACAGCGGCTTGCTCAGGAATACGAAGCTTTTACTCATACATTAAATGACTGGGCTAAACTCAAGGAACAGGAGCTTCATGCCAAGAAAGCTGCTGTAGCAGAAAAAATCCACCAGATGGATAACCGCCTAAAAGGTGAATTCCAGCAGGTAGAGGAGCGTCTGGCTCATCACCGTAAATCGTTAGAAGAAGTTATGCGTGGCCTGAAAAAACAGACCACCTGATTTTAAAACTTTAAAAAAGGCTAAAACCGGAAATGGGTTTTAGCCTTTTTTCTTTTAAAGCAGTTATATTTTTAAGGTATTTGTATCCAATTCTTATCACGCCTTAACTAGTGCTAGGCTGGAACAGTAAATTTGTTATAGTAAATCTATATTTTTATTTGTCTGGTACCTTATGCAATTTAATCCAAGATATTCTTCCCTCGACTCTCGACTTTATCATCAGCAACAGCCTGTACCGTTACGAGGTGCCAAGCCGGGTCACTTTAACTTGCATCTGGCGGAAGAATTGCAATGGACTGAAGAAGAGAAACAAAGCTGGGTTAAAATTTGCAGCGGACAAAGAACGTTTCAGGAATGTCCGTCCTTAGCCATGGTCTATGCAGGACATCAGTTTGGGCAGTGGGCCGGACAACTTGGAGATGGCCGCGGCCTGCTGATTGCACAGGTACTTGACCGACAAGGCCAGACGATTGACCTTCACCTTAAGGGTGCAGGACCTACCCCCTATTCACGCATGGGTGACGGCCGGGCGGTATTGCGTTCGGTAATCCGTGAATACCTGGCTGGTCATGCACTTAATGCCTTGGGTGTGCCATCTAGCAATGCCCTAGGTTTCACCAGTTCCACCCAGAATATACAGCGTGAGACATTGGAACCAGGTGCCATGCTACTGCGAACTGCTGATAGCCATATCCGCTTCGGACATTTTGAGTGGATTAACCAGTATGCTCCAGAGTTACTTAGAGATTTTACATATCAATGTATCGAATGGCATTATCCGGATTGTCTGAAAACACAATTACCTGTACTGGCGTTTGCTGAAGAAGTGATTAAAAGAACTGCCAGCATGATCGCCAAGTGGCAACTGGTTGGTTTTGCCCACGGGGTGATGAATACCGATAATCTTAATATTACTGGTTCAACCCTTGATTTTGGTCCTTATGGCTTTATGGAGCGTTTCCGCCCGGGCTGGATCAATAACCACTCGGATTATCAGGGGCGCTATAGTTACCAGAACCAGCCAAGTATTGCTCACTGGAACTTATGGATCTGGTTAAATAACCTTATTCCTTTGGCTGAAGAAACCGACAAGGAACAATTCAAGGAAGAACTTGCCAAATGTCTGGAACAGTTTGAACCGACCTTTTTGGAACAGTATCAATTTGGTTTATGTCAGAAAATGGGCTTACCCGAATTCCATAAAGACAGTATGGAATGTGGTATGGCCTTCTTAAGAATTCTGCAAAGTGAACAGTTGGACTACACTCACAGTTTTATCCGCTTACAGCAAAAGGAATATAAGGCTCTTCGTGATGACTGTCTCGATATCCGGCAGTTTGATACCTTCTTGACCCTGTATCAGCAAATCCGTGAGCATCAGGATACAGATAAGCTGGATCAGGCCATGCAACAGGTTAATCCTCGCTATATTCTGCGTAATCATATGGCACAAAAAGCGATTGAACTGGCAGAACAGGATGACTTTTCTGAAGTAGACCGTTTATTCACCTTACTCAGTCAGCCGTTTATTTTTCAGCCAGAGACCGAGAAACCGGAAGACCTGGCGCCTCTACCAAGTGATATACCCGAAATTATGGTTAGCTGCTCTTCATAGCTGAAACTGTAGAGGTGTGGATAAGATACATTTTATCCACACATCTAATCCGGTTAGAGCCAACTAATTAGAAGAAACACAGGAAATTATAAGTATTTGTTCAGCAACTATTTCTCTAAAAACAATTTATCTAATGTGTTTTATAAGAAATAGAGTATTTGTCGTATAAAGATAAGAGAATAATATATAGCTAGCAGACTTATCATATTCTGCACCGCACTGATCATCAGACAACTTCCAGACCTCAGCATCCATAGCCTCTAACCAGAGCTAATCAATAAAAAAGCGGATCATGTGCTGTCCGCTTTTTAGTGAGAAAGTTAAAGCTTTGCTATTTACTCATCTGGATATTCAAAACGATAGCCTACCCCGTAAACTGCCTGAATCCACTCATGGCGGTTGCCAGTATTAGCTGCATCAGTGATTTTACGGCGCAGATTTTTAATGTGGCTATCAATCACACGGTCGGCTACATCAAAACTGTCAGGATTAATATGATCTAACAGCTGGGCACGTGAATATACCTGTCCCACGTGTTCTAAAAACAGCTCTAACAGGCGGAACTCTGTGGGTGTCAGATTCAAGGATTTCTGCTGATACCAGATACGCTGTTGCGCCTTATCGATTCTGAAAAGACTATTTTGTTCAGGTTCAGCCTTACGGTCCAGACGGCGCAGTACCGCCTGTACACGTGCTACCAGCTCTTTAGGACTAAACGGTTTACAAATGTAATCATCAGCACCCATATTTAAGCCAAGCACACGATCAATTTCTTCAGTCCGGGCAGTGACCATAATAATAGGAATATCTGACTGTTCACGTACTTTTCGGCAAATAGTCAACCCGTCCATACGCGGTACCATTAGATCCAGAATCATGAGACTTGGTTTGCGCTGAAGGAAATGGTCATAGGCTTCTTGCCCATCATGAAAGACGCTCACTTCAAAACCGCCAGCCTCAAGATAATCGCGTACCAGTCCAGCAAGTTCAACTTCATCTTCTACCAGCATGACATGCTTCATGAGTGTGCTTCCTTATATAGTGGTTAATTTGGGAAAAGTCAGCTTACAACGCAAACCGCCGAGTGGTGAATGATGGAATGTTAATTCTCCGCCCATGGTTTGGGCAATTTTACAGGACAGGGCCAGACCTAATCCGGTTCCGCCGGTACTGCGCGTACGCGAATCATCTACTCGGTAAAAGCGCTCACCCAGACGTGACAGCTGCTCATCGCTGAGCCCAAACGGGCTGTCATCCACATACAGACTCCAATGCGTATCAGACTGTTCAGTATGAATACGGATTTCTCCACCACTTTCTGTATAGCGAATACTGTTTCCAAGCAAGTTGACCACAATTTGTTTGAATCGGTCTACATCTAATTGTAATTCAGCCCCTGTTCCCTCTGAGTGTACTGAGAGTCCTGCCTGTTCAAAGTTCGGCCGGAAGTTTTCGATTTCCTGCTGTACCACAGACCACGGATCAACATTAGAGAAATAGCACTTGAGCTGCTGGGCCTCGGCCTGGGCCAGATCCGCCAGATCTTTAGTAAGTTTTTTCAGACTGCTGACCTGACGCATCATGGCAGCAAGATGCTCAGGGGTAGCTTTTCGGATGCCATCCTGCATGGCTTCAATCTGGGCCTGTAGTACCGCTAACGGTGTTTTCAACTCATGTGAAGTATCTGCAACCCATTGCCGGCGTGACTGCTCATGCTGGTCAAGAATAATTGCTAACTGGTTAATCTCATTGGCCAGATCACCCAACTCATCATTACGGCGAATTTTGACCTGATGCAGATAATTACCTCGAGTTAATTCCTGTGTGGCACGCAGCAGGCGCTGAATCGGTTTTTTAAAATAGGTTGCCATTAATATAGCAGCAATCAAACTGGCCAAAATGGTTAATGCGTATACTAAAAGCAGGTAGCGCTTCTGGTTACTGAAGAAATTGATACTTAAAGCATCATCCTGATCCAGTACAGGTTTTAAGCCCAGATAGCCGACTACCTGATTACCTACCACTATAGGACGATAAGATACCTCCTGATCAGAGGGCTCACCGACTACAAACTGTCGCTGGGCATCATACAGTGATAACCGCGAACTCAGCCCCAGACGGTCTGGCATAAAAATGAACCGTTTTTTACCAGCTTGAGCTTCTACGCTTTGAAGCGTAGAGGGATTGGTTTTCTTTTCCGGATTATGGGTCATGCTCTGGTTAGCACTTAACGGAAAACGTAGTCCTTCAAAAGGCTGATATTCGGAAGGTAAATTTTCTTCAATAAACCGCAGTTCTTCAGTATCCACCATTTTTTGCCGTAACTGCTCATTGGCCGGAAACTGGGGAGAGACATTCATCATGGAATGTTCTTGAAAATAGCGCTGCTGCAAGGCAATATCGTATTGACGGCGCAGCCACCACCGCGAAAGACGGTCATAGTCGTCTGGTGCAGCCTCACCTTCAATCTGTAAAATCTGCGCCTGAATAGCATTACCCCAGTCCTGATATAAACCGTATACACCAGCCAGATTACTGATCAGAAGATCCAGCTTCTGCATTTCTACATCTGCCACATACTTGGCAAAGTTTTTCTGCATGGTCCAGTGCAATACCCCCAAGCTGAGCGTCGTAATGAATAACGTCGTAAACAGCACGGTCAGAAACAGGCGTAAGGCAATAGGAACTCGGCGGATCTTCAAAACAATTTCTCAATTTATTCTTCTGATTCATCATTGTAACTAAGCTCTGGCAAAAATACTCTTCATTGTTTCTACATCTTTATTATTTAATCTTAAGCTATTGGTAAATATAGTTGGCTCAGGAGTAATAATAATGAAATCTTTAATCAAGGCCGGATTATTGGGTACAGCGTTGACTGCTGTTATGGGCCTGACTGCCTGTCAATCCTCTACAGCTCCACAAGATAAACCACATCACCCAATGATGCACAAAGATGGTGATAGAGGTCATCATATGAAACGCCATCATCGGAATATGACACCGGAACAGCGTGCAGAGTGGGATAAGCGCCGTACTGAACGGCAGATGCATTATCAGCAGCTCCAGCAGGCCTGCGCAGGTAAGCCTGCCGGACAAACCGTTCAGCTCAAGATGGCCGACAAAACCATTGAAGGCACCTGTGAAATGCGCTTTAAGCCTAAACGGACAGCAACAGTGGCGCCCCAGCCTTCAACTGCTCAGCCATTAACACCGCAGCCTGCTGCTAAACCGGTAGCATGAAAGTAAAACTATTAAAGACACCTTTGGGTGTCTTTTTTATTTAATTCCTTGCTCATACCATACATATTCCCTTACGATTTTGACTATTTGTGTCAGCTTAAAATAATAAAAACTGTTTACACTCAAACAGGTTAGATTTTTCAAGAGCCTTTTCTTTGACTTTACAGTCACCAACAATACCCCTTCGACGCTTGTGTGGTGGTGCAACTTATTGCACGATGTAAGCATACAAATATATGTGTCGCTGCTGGCACGTAAATCGTTTATTAGGATTATAAATCTGGTTTAACCAGTATTGAGGAACCCGATATGCCACAATACAAAGCGCCCTTACGTGATATGCAATTTGTTCTGCATGAACTGTTAAATGCCGAAGAACATTATGCAAAATTACCGGCTTTTCAGGAAAATGTAAGCCGTGATTTAGTAGATCAGTATCTTGAAGCGGCTGCAGACTTTTGTGAAAACGAACTCTCTCCGTTAAACCAGATTGGTGACCGTGAAGGCTGTAGCTGGAATGATGGTGTAGTAACTACACCAACCGGCTTTAAAGAAGCTTATCAAAAATATATCGAACTCGGCTTCCCATCTCTTTCTGCTGAAGAGCAATACGGCGGTCAGGGCCTGCCAAACTCGCTGGGCATTGCTATTTCTGAAATGGTAGGTAGTTCTAACTGGGCTTGGGGCATGTACCCGGGTCTGTCTCATGGTGCAGTGCGTACTCTTGAGCATCACGGTTCTGATGAACAAAAAGAGACCTATCTGCCGAAACTGGTATCAGGTGAATGGACGGGTACCATGTGCCTGACCGAGTCACATGCAGGTTCTGATCTGGGTATTATTCGTACCAAAGCTGAACCAAATGCTGATGGCAGCTATGCAATCTCTGGCGAAAAAATCTTTATTTCTGCCGGCGAACACGACATGGCAGAAAATATTATTCATATTGTTCTTGCCCGCTTGCCTGGCGCGCCTAAAGGTACCAAAGGTATTTCCCTGTTTATTGTTCCAAAATTCAACGTGAATGCTGATGGTTCAGTTGGCGAGCGTAATGCCGTGCGTTGTGGTTCAATTGAACATAAAATGGGAATTCATGGTAATGCCACCTGCGTTATCAATTTTGATCGCGCAACTGGTTACCTGATCGGTCCTGAAAACCGTGGCCTGAACTGTATGTTCACATTCATGAACACGGCACGTATTGGCACGGCAGTACAAGGTCTGGCTGCATCTGAGTCAGCATTCCAAGGGTCTATTGTATATGCAAAAGACCGTCTGGCGATGCGTTCGCTTTCTGGCCCTAAAGCTCCAGAAAAAGAAGCTGATCCAATTATTGTTCACCCGGCAGTACGTAACATGCTGATGACTCAGAAAGCATTTGCCGAAGGTGGCCGTGCACTGGTTTATCTGCTGGCCCAGCATGCTGATGTTGTTGAAAAAGGCGCAACTGAAGAAGAGCGTAAATTCTCTGACAATATTCTGTCACTTCTTACCCCAATCGCCAAGGCATTCCTGACTGAAACCGGTCTGGAAGCTGCGAATAAAGGTATTCAGGTGTATGGCGGTCATGGTTTCATTTCTGAACATGGTATGGAACAGATTGTACGTGATACCCGTATTGCCTGCCTGTACGAAGGAACTACTGAAATCCAAGCTCTTGACCTGCTAGGCCGTAAAGTGCTGGGCACTCAAGGTGCCATGCTGAAAGATTTCACCAAGATCATTCATAAATTTGCCGAAGCAAACAAAGATAATGCAGAACTTGCCGAGTTCATCGAGCCACTTGCCAAACTTAATAAAGAGTGGGGTGAGCTGACTATGCAAATTGGTATGAAAGCAATGCAAAATCCGGATGAAGTAGGTGCAGCAGCAGTTGACTACATGTACTTCTCGGGCTATGTAACACTGGCTTACCTATGGGCACGTATGGCGCTTCTGGCTCAGCAGCAGCTGGCAGCTGGCAGTACAGAAGTTGATTTCTACAATGCCAAAATTACCACTGCACGGTTCTACTTCAAGAAAATCCTGCCACGTGTACGCTCACATGTTGACGTAATCGCAGGCGGCCTTGATTCACTCATGGCACTTGATGCTGAACATTTCGTCTTCTAACAAAACGTTGTTATAGCAAGTTTTCATGGGAAAGGACTGCACAGCATTATTCTGGACAGTCCTTTTCTTTTATCAAATACTCAAAATCTGGTACGTAATCGGTTAAGGTATAACGGCACTTTACTTAACTTGATTAAAATCTACTGATTCGAACAATAAACAGGTGAACTATGCCAATTTATAATGCACCTCTTGCAGATATGCGCTTTATTCTGAATGATGTCTTTCAGGCAGAACAATTCTGGCAAGCCAATGAAAACCTAAACCATGTAGATGCAGCAACTGCTGAAGCAATTCTTGAAGAAATGGCCAAGTTTGCACAGAACGTGACTCTGCCATTAAACCGCAGTGGTGATGAAGAAGGTGCACAATATAATAATGGTGCAGTCACTACTCCTGCGGGCTATAAGGAAGCTTTTCGCCAATATGCAGAAGGTGGCTGGATTGGCTTGGGAGCCGATGAAGAATGGGGCGGTCAGGCAATGCCAAAAATGCTGACTGTATTGGCAGATGAAATGCTGTTTGCGACCAATCCGGCATTCATGCTCTATCCCCTGCTTTCTGTAGGTGCAGGTATGGCACTTAACAGTTATGCTTCGCAGGAACAAAAAGAAACCTATCTGCCAAAAATCTATTCAGGTGAATGGTCAGGGACCATGTGTCTGACTGAGCCGCATGCAGGCACTGATTTGGGTATTATTAAAACCAAAGCAGAACGAAATGAAGATGGCAGTTACAGTATTACCGGTACCAAAATTTTCATTACCGGTGGCGACCATGACCTGAGTGATAATATTATTCATCTGGTATTGGCAAAAACTCCGGATGCCCCTGCTGGTTCACGCGGTATTTCGCTCTTTATTGTTCCAAAATTCCTGGTCAATGAAGATGGCAGTCTAGGTGAACGTAACCCTGTCGGACCAGGCTCTATTGAACATAAGATGGGTATTAAAGCCTCCGCTACCTGTGTAATGAATTTTGATGGCGCTAAAGGCTTTATTGTTGGTAAAGAGAATGAAGGCTTGGCAGCCATGTTCGTTATGATGAACTATGAACGTCTGTCAATGGGCATTCAAGGTATTGGAGCTTCCGAGTTCGCCTACCAGAATGCAGCCCAGTATGCTACTGACCGTATTCAAGGTCGTAGCGCCTCAGGTATAAAATCACCAAACAAGGTTGCCGACAGTATTCTGGTTCATGGTGATGTGCGCCGTATGCTGCTTAATGTTCGTGCTAACAATGAAGCATCACGTGCATTTGCAGTGTATGTAGGTCAGCAATTGGACATTACCAAGTTCTCTACTGACCCGGAAGCTGTGAAAAAAGCCAATGATCGCGTGGCCCTGCTCACTCCAATTGCTAAAGCATATTTAACGGATACGGCATTCCAGGCAACTCTGGATGCACAAATGGTTTTCGGCGGGCACGGTTATATTCGCGAATGGGGTATGGAACAATGTGTTCGTGATCTGCGTATTGCCCAGATCTATGAAGGCACCAATGGTGTACAGTCACAAGATCTGATTGGCCGTAAGCTGATAAAAAATAATGGTGCTTTCCTGGAAGAGTACATTGCAGAGATCCGTGATTTTGCCAACAATATGGATACTCATCTCAACTTCATTAAAGATGCAACACTAGACGCGGCAACTGATATTGAAGCGGTAAGTCGTTTTATCATTGAACAGGCATCAGAAAAACCGGATTTCTCTAACTCTGTTGCAGTTGACTTCCTGCATGCAGTTGGCCTGCTCAGCTTCAGTTATATGTTTGCACGTATTGCAGCGGCAGCAAAAGATAAATCTGGTGAGTTTTACCAGAACAAACTGACCTTGGCACATTACTTTGTACAGCGCATTTTACCTGAACTGTCTATGCGTATTGCCAAGATTAATGCTGGCTCTGACCTGGTGATGGAATTTAGTGAAGAGTTCTTTACATCACAATCCTGATTCAATATCTAAAAAAACGCCTGTAAATTCAGGCGTTTTTTTATGACTGATATTTCAATTCAGCAGCATATTTGAGTCTAAAAATATCTTAATGCTGGTTATCATGTGTAATAAAGAAATACTCGCGATAATATTTCAATTCACGGATTGAGTCACGAATGTCATCCATTGCCAGATGTGATGCCTGCTTTTTAAGGCCACTCATAATTTCTGGCCGCCAGCGTTTCGCCAGTTCCTTGACTGAAGAAACATCCAGATTACGGTAATGAAAGAATTGTTCCAGTTCTGGCATTAACCGGTGCAGAAAACGGCGATCCTGACAGATCGAGTTACCACACATTGGTGAAGTTTTCGGGTTAACCCATTTTTTTAGAAAATCTATTGTCTGCTGTTCTGCTTCAAGAGCAGTTAAAGTACTACGACGTACACGCTGAATCAGACCCGATTGTCCATGCTGGCGAGTATTCCACTCATCCATTGCATTTAAGACCTGATCAGACTGGTGAATAGCCAGTACCGGACCTTCAGCCAGAATATTTAAATGATCATCTGTAATAATTGTTGCAATTTCAATAATCTGATCGTTATCGGTATCTAAACCGGTCATTTCCAGGTCAATCCAAATTAACCGTGTATCTGGGGTACTACTCATGAAAGACCATCTTAATGTACTTGGAAAGCAATAATAGTAGCAAATTTCTTGTATCTTGGCTGTAACTTCAACCCCGCTTCATGCTATTTTTGCCATCCTTAACAGGTGGTTTTTCTCAGGATATGAATGGCATTAATTCGTAAACGTCGCTTGACTGAACAACAGCAACGCCGGATTCAGAAACAGCAAAAAACACGTCAGGAAGAAATCGATACTTCAAATGACCTTGAAGGTCTGGTGGTACAGCATTATGGCCGCCAGCTTGAAGTGGAAGCCTTGTCTGTTCCTGTTGAACATCCGCCACAACCTGTGACCCAGCCAGGTGAACCGGAGCCATTCTGGAAACCGGTGGAACTGGGCAGTATCTGGCGCTGCCATACCCGTACCAATCTAGAATTACTGGTTACAGGAGACCGGGTCAAATGGCAAGCCGACCCCAATACCGGTTTAGGTATTATCACAGCGATTCATCCGCGGTCTTCCTTACTCACCCGTCCGGATCGCTATCATAAGGTCAAACCGGTTGCAGCTAATATTTCTCTAATCGTAGTCGTTTTTGCTGTCTTGCCAGAACCGGCCCCGATGCTAATTGACCGCTATTTAGTTGCATGTGCAGATGCCGAGATACCTGCGCTTCTAGTACTCAACAAAACTGATCTGCTCAGTCAGAATGATCCTATTTTACAGCTAGTGTCCGAATATGAAGCACTGGGTTATGAAGTCATGCAAACACAGTCTAAAGGTGATCTGTCTGCTTTGGCACAACGCCTGGATGGTGAAACTGTCGCATTTGTAGGCCAGTCTGGTGTAGGAAAGAGTTCCCTGATCAATGCAATTGTTCCTGATGCCTCTCAGAAAACCAATATAATTTCCGAGAATTCTGCTTTAGGTCAGCACACGACTACTTCTACGCGTTTAATCCGTTTTGGAACTAGCGGCGCATTGATTGATTCGCCTGGAATTCGTGAATTTGGCCTGTGGCATCTGGATGCAGATAAGGTTCAGCGCGGTTTTCCTGAAATTGAAAATCTATTGGGGCACTGTCAGTTCCGTAACTGTACTCACACACATGAAAAACATTGTGCGCTTAGAGAGGCGGCGAAGAATGGAGAAATTCTGCCCCGTCGTCTGGAAAGCTATTTACGCTTGCAGGATGAGATTGCTGAAGCTCAGCAAAAAAATTAGTTTTATTACGGTTTTCTAAAGCCCATCCCTTGAAGGGATGATTTTGATCACCATATATATACGATATACTCTAGATCAGTTTTGATTTGAATTAGGTGACTTGTGGAACGTTGGCTTGAATTTATGGGGAATCACCCCTTTTTGTTTGGTACGTTAGGGGTTTTGCTGGTGTTGTTTTTCATTTTTGAAGGACAGCGAAATGGCCGCAAAATTTCACCGCAGTCACTTGGAATTCTGGTCAAGGCAAAAAATGCCATGCTGATCGATCTGCGTGATGCTAAAGATTTTCGTGAAGGCCATATTAGTGGTAGTCGAAATATCCCTTATAGCCAGATCGCCAATCATGTTGATGAATTAAAAGCGACAGAACGTCCTTTAGTTTTTATCTGCAATCTGGGTCAGGTTGCAGGTAGTGCGCTACAGAAAGTTGGACATAATGACAGTTACCGTCTCGACGGTGGCATTAGCAACTGGAAAGCCCAAGGTTTACCCTTGGTAAAAGGTAATAAAACCACCAAAGCTTAAGGAGATATTTTATGGCTGCTGAAGTAACAATTTACTCAACCACCTTCTGCCCGTACTGTGTACGTGCTAAACAGCTTCTTGAGCGTAAAGGTGTAGCATACAAAGAAATTAACTTATCAAATGAAGCACCTGAAGTACGTGTGGAGTTGATGCAGCGCACTAATCATCGTACTGTTCCACAAATTTTTATTAAAGATCAGTTTATCGGTGGTTTTGATCAGCTCTATGCTCTTGAGCGCGAAGGTAAACTCGATAGTCTTTTAGCTTAACCCGTTTCCATATCAAGGATATAAAGAATGAGTGAAGAACAACAAACTCAACCACAACTTGCCTTAGAGCGTATTTATACTAAGGATATTTCTTTTGAAGTACCAGGGGCACAAGTATTTACCAAAGAATGGCAGCCTGAACTGAATATTAATTTATCCTCTTCTGCAGAGAAAATTGATCCGACTCATTTTGAGGTTTCACTCAAAGTAGTAGTTCAAGCGAACAATGCCGGCGATACTGCGTTTATTGTCGATGTAACCCAGTCAGGCATTTTTTTGGTAGATAATGTTGAGGAAGAGCGTCTTCCTTACATTCTGGGTGCTTATTGCCCGAATATCCTGTTTCCGTTCCTGCGTGAAGCTGTAAATGATATGGTTACTAAAGGTAGCTTCCCGCAATTGCTTTTAACTCCAATCAACTTTGATGCCGAGTTTGAAGCTAATATGCAACGGGCTGCCGATGCTGAAGGTCAGGCTTAATTAATAGCCTGTAAAAAAGACCGCAATTTGCGGTCTTTTTTATTAACTGTTTTTTATATATCAGGATACAGCGGCATTTTGATGCAGTGCATCAGCGACAGCCTCAACCAGCTGCTGGGCAATTTCCTGCTTTGACGCCTTTTCCAGCTCACGTTTTTGCAGATGATACTGCTCGGCAAAAAATACAATCATGGCATTTTCATCGGAAGCAAAACCGATGTCATTCCGTGATACATCATTACAAGCGATCATATCCAGCTTTTTCGCAATCAGCTTCCCAGCTGCATACTCTTCTACATTACGGGTTTCTGCTGCAAAACCGACCATAAATGGGCGCTTTTGCTGCTGGGCAATGGTTGCCACAATATCAGGATTCTTAATCAGGGAAACATTCAGCTCATTGCCAGCTTTCTTGATTTTATGCTCAGCAACTTCTGCGACACGATAATCGGCAACAGCTGCGGTGGCGATAAAAATATCACAGCCTTCTTCCAGCATCTGCATACTGTGTTCTAACATCTGAACTGCTGAAGATACATTAATGCGTCTTACCCCATTAGGCGTATCCAGACTTACCGGGCCAGCAATTAAGGTAACTCTAGCTCCCGCTGCATAGCAGGCTGCGGCCAGAGCAAAACCCATCTTTCCGGTACTATGGTTAGAAATATAACGTACCGGGTCAATCGCTTCGCGGGTCGGACCTGCTGTAATGACCACATGTTTGCTGGCCAGCAGACCAAATTTTTCAGCAATAGCACGCTGGGCTTTATGAAAATAGTCTTTAACCTGACGGGCCAGATCTTCTGGTTCCGGCATGCGACCAAGTCCGATATCACCACAAGCCTGAGCACCTGCTTCTGGCATAACCACATGAACACCATCTTCAACCAGTGTCGCCAGATTCCGTTGTGTAGCTTTTGCTGCCCACATTTGCTGGTTCATTGCTGGCGCTACCCAGACTGGAGCTTTAGTCGCCAGATATAAGGTACTCAGCAAATCATCTGCAAGACCGGCAGCGAACTTTGCCAGTGTATCGCAGCTGGTGGGTGCAACTAGAACCAGATCTGCCCAGCGTGCCAGTTCAATATGTCCCATTCCTGCTTCAGCTTCAGGGTCTAAAAGTTCAGTATGTACCGGATTACCTGAGAGGGCTTGGAAAGTCAGCGGTGTGATAAAAGCCTGGGCACCATGCGTCATCACTACTCTGACATTAAAACCATAGTCTTTTAGCCGGCGGACCAGAATAGCAGATTTATAGGCGGCGATTCCGCCCGTGACAGCGACAATAATATTTTTATTTGAAATTACACTTAAATCAAAGCTCACGAACAGTAATCCTCTGTTGCAGTGCCGCTCACAATAGCATTAAATATCTGCTGACCCAAGCCTCTCGGCTGGAAATATAAAAACGAAAATAAACAAGAAAAGTGAACTATTATGCAAAATTCAATCAAGCATTGGCCGGAACAGGAACGGCCCAGAGAGCGGCTATTACAGCAAGGGGCACAAAGTCTTTCCGATGCAGAACTTCTGGCCATTTTCCTGCGTTCAGGTTCTAGACAGCATTCAGCAGTGGAGCTGGCACGACAGATGATTCAGCATTTTGGTGGCCTGAGTCCGGTATTTGATGCCGAACTGAGTGACCTAAGCCAGTTCCATGGCATGGGACCTAGTAAATATTCACAGCTCATGGCAGTTAAAGAGTTAGGACGGCGTTACCTCCAGCAATATTTCCACCAGCCCCAGCTCGAGCTTAACTCTTCAGCTCAGGTGCTAGACTATTTACGTTATGAACTGCTTGGAGAACGGCAGGAAGTTTTTGCAGTGCTCTGTCTGGATAATGACCTGCGCAAGCTCAGTTTCAAGAAATTATTTTTTGGTTCACTGAATCATTGTACCGTATCTATTAACCAGATTTTGCGCTATGCCTTAAAACAGCATGCTTGTCATCTGGTTATTGCACATAACCATCCTTTTGGACAGGCACAACCTTCACCGGCTGATCTGGAACTCACGCGGCAATTATCTCAGGCCTGTAAATTAGTAGAAATTGTCCTGCTTGATCATTTTATTATCTCTCCAGAATGCAGTTTTTCCTTTGCTGAGCAGGGCTTATTCAATACTTCAGAACAGGTCGAGAATAAGGTTGACAAAGCCGGTTGAAGCCGTAAAGATCAGCTTAAACCCAGTGACGTTTTAGCAGATATGATTGTCCGCGAGCAACCCGATGTTTTAAAGTTATTATTTTCTTGGCGCGGTACGATTTTACCTAAAATTCTGCCGCCGCTTGGGATTGTTATGCTCATCTCAGCCATTGTAGGCGGAATTGAATATATTGATCTGTATCGCTTTCCGGAAGTTCCTTTAGCCGGTTTTACTTTAATTGGAGTAGTACTTTCGATCTTTCTGGGTTTCAAAAATACCGCCTGTTATGACCGTTGGTGGGAAGCTCGGCGTCTCTGGGGTATTCTGATTGCCAATGCCCGCCATTTTGACCGTGACTGCCGTGTACTGCCACAGGCACGTCGTGAACGTATTATTCAGCACGTCATTGTATTTGCCAATGTATTACGTGACCGTTTGCGTCATCAGACTGCTAATCCTACTGAACTTTTGCAGACCAGTGGTATGTCACAGCAGGCACTGACCCAGCTTTATCAGCACCATAATGCGCCGCAGTATACTTTGAGCCTGATTCAGTGGGAACTGTTGCTGGCTTTAAAAGAAGGAGAAATTTCCGACATCATCTATACACAGATGAATCAAAATGTAGCAGCACTGAGTGAGGTCCAGACTGGTTGCGACCGGATTGCCAATACGCCTCTTCCGTTTGCCTATTCGGTTTTGCTTAACCGTACTGTTTATTGTTTCTGTTTCTTGCTGCCTTTTAGTCTGGGCCAGACTTTAGGTTTGCTTACCCCATTTCTGGTCGGGCTGCTGGCCTATACATTCCTGGGGCTTGACGCACTGAGTACAGAACTTGAAGAACCGTTTGGCACCCAAAGTAATGACTTACCGCTAGACTCAATGGTACGACTGATTGAAATTGAACTGCTCGGCACTTTAGGTAAGCCTACGCCTCCCCCAATTCAGGCACAGGACGATAATCTTCTTTAAACAGGTTTATAGCGAAAAACTTTCCCAAATCCCAATCTGGTCTGGGCGGAGTGAAGGTACATTGCCCAGTTTGAGCCAAGGCATGTTTTCACCATGATAATCACTACCAATTGAAACTTTCAGTGCATACTGCTGAATCAGCCGGTCAATCATCTGACGAGTAGAAGTCGGGTCACTGGCCGGTGGCAATTCGATGGCATCCCCGCCAGACTCTGCAAATAACTCGACCAGATAACGGATATTGGTGGCCGACAAGGTATAACGAGTTGGATGAGCCAAAACTGCAAAACCACGACTGGCGTGTATAACTTGAATGGTTTCGGCCAGCCCTAGACCTTCAAAATTTACAAAAGCTTTTTTCCCCTCTTTTAAATAACGGTCAAAAGCCTGCTGTGGCCGGGATACAATCTGTTGCTGTACCAGCGCTTTGGCAATATGTGTTCGGGTAATCCGGTCAGGTTCGCCTTCAACCAGCGCCAGAACCTGCTCATAAATATCTACCTGAATAATATCGGTGAGCAGATGACAAATGTGTCTGGCACGTGCTGCACGTATACGTTTTTGCTGCTCAAGCATTTGCAATAATGGGGCCGGATTTTGCATGCCCAGCGCGACCACATGTACACCATAACTCTTTTTGGTGGCAGGGCGTGACCACTGGCTTGAAATCTCTACACCAGGAATAATCCTGAGTGAGTAAGGAGCCTCAAGTGTCAGGCTACAGGCTTTAGCCCGCTGGATGCCGTCCATATTGTCATGATCTGTAAGGGCCAAGGTATGAACACCTGCTGCAACAGCAGCATGCACCAGCGCCTCTGGAGACAAAGTTCCATCAGAAATATTGCTGTGTGTATGTAAATCTATGCCGTGCATCTCTTATACTATGCTATTTATTTAAACAGAACTGATACTCTAACATGAAAGCGCTTCTGGACTTTGTTCCACTGATTATTTTCTTTTATCTGTACAAGACGGTTGAACCAGATGATACCCAACATCCACTTTTACAACTGATCGGCTCTGCGGGCGGTGTAGATAACAATAATATTCTGGTGGCGACCACAGGACTCATCATTTCCATGTTGGTGGTGTATGGTGCTTTATTTGTCATGCAAAAATTCCGTCTGGATAAACAGCAGTGGATTGTGCTGTTTATGACCGTAATTTTTGGTGGTATCACTTTAATGCTTAGCGATGATTTTTATATCCGTCTGAAGGCAGCTATTTTGAATCTGGTCTTTGCCGGAGCTTTCCTTTTGTCGCCATTTTTCGGTAAAGAACGTAAACCGCTGATCCAGCGTTTATTTGGTCCTATTTTTAACCTGACCGAAAAGGGCTGGAAGAATCTGAACTTTGCTTGGGCTGCCATGTTTGTAGTCATGGCCTGCCTGCATATTTTCTTTGCCTTTATCTGGATGAATGGAAAATATTGGGGAGAATTTACGGCATTTGGTGACATGATTGTTATGTTTTCCTTTATCATTATTCAGTTCATAGTTTTACGTAAACACTTTAAGTCGCCCGAAGCTTAAGGTGTGTCATACAGGTCAAAAATTTCATGCCTTTATTTGTATTAAGCTGTACCGATCACGAGGGTACAGTTGAAAAACGTCTCGCCACACGTCCTCAACACATTGAACGGTTACAAAAGCTAAATGACGAAGGCCGCCTGATCGTAGCAGGTGCGATGCCTAAAGACCCTGCTGATCCTCAGGCAGGTTTTTATGGCAGTACTATGATTGTTGAGTTTGATAGCCGTGAAGCACTGGATGTCTGGCTTAAAGAAGAGCCTTTCCTAAAAGCTGGTGTTTATGCGCATATCGATATTAAGCCTTTCAGTAAAGCCTTTCCTCAAGGATAAATTCATGCGTGTTGTAGTCCAAAGCTGTCTGGGCATTCTATTTTTTTGTTCTACCGCCTGGGCTGTTGAAGCAGTCAGTGAACCTGTAGCAGCCCCACTAAATGCTAATACAGCTAACCGGCCAGCCGCTATGGCTGTTGCTGCAACAGTCGCCCCTACAGGCCAACCTCAGGAAGTCCGGCCTTTAACAGCTGAACAACTCGCCAAAAACAAGGCCTTGCAAGATGCCAAGATTAAAACACTAATCAAGGATCAAGGTATACGCTTGCAACAACTGGAAAAAGCCAATCTGGACGCACTGGCACAAAATCAGGAACTGCAATTAAAAAATGATAGCCTTGCTGTACAGGTTCAGGTTTTACAGAGTGAACGTAGTGCCCAGATGTTTCTCTACGGCGCAGCAACTTTAGCTGTAGGCGTATTGATGGGTTTTCTTATTGCAAGTTATGTATACACCAAGCGCCGGCGTCAGTGGTAATTTCCACTTTTTCTCTGCATAAATAAAGGGTTTTATGGTTTGTCCTATCCGATTCAGACAGCTGCTTTAGACTGGCAACTTATCGATAATATTGAGGTACCGGTATCCCGACAGTTTGGAGATGTCTATTTCTCCAAAGATAACGGTCTGCTGGAAACACGCCATGTTTTTTTAAATGGCAATGACTTGACTGAACGCCTCGCTACCTTAAACGACTTTGAATATTTCTGTGTAGGTGAAACCGGTTTTGGTACTGGACTGAATATTCTAGCGTTATGGCAACTTTGGCAACAGGTCAGACCTGATAATCATAGCCATCTGCATGCAATCAGTGTAGAGAAGTTTCCGCTTGGCAAACCTGATCTGATCCGTGCATTAAAAGCCTGGCCAGAACTTGCTCCTTTAGCTGAGCAGCTGCTCCAGCAGTATCCCTTACTGATTGCAGGCTGTCACCGGCTGTCATTTCCTGAAGAACGCTTTAGCCTTGACCTGTGGCTGGGAGATGCCCATGATATGTTCCCCCTTATGGAAAAGACAGCATCTATAAATGCCTGGTTTCTGGATGGCTTTGCGCCTTCTTGTAATCCGGATATGTGGGAAGAACAGGTTTTAAATCATATTGTCCGTTTATCTGACCATGGTACTACATTTGCTTCATTCAGCGTTGCCGGTGTTCTCAAGCGGGGGTTACGTAGTCACGGCATTCAGGTTACACGTCCACGTGGTTTTGGTCATAAGCGTGAAATGTTAAAAGCGATCTGGCAGCCGTCCGTTGCCGATGCTGCAACTGAAAAGCAGGAAAAACCAGAGAGTCTGACTTCAGGGCAACTCCTCCCCCGAATAGCTGTTAAAACAACTCATCGGCAAAAACAGATCGCTGTGATTGGTGCAGGTATTGCCGGACTAAGCGTAGCCTGGTCTTTTGCCCAGCGTGGCCATCAGGTTAAACTGTTTGACCGCAATGCGCCTTTAGCTGGTGCCTCTGGAAATCCACTTGCCCTGTTAAATCCGAAGCTCAGCCAGATCGAAAAAAGTCATATCCATTTAATGACAATTACTTGGCAATATGCACTTAATCATTATCAGCAATTTAGAGCTTTCCGGCCATTACAGATTCACCAGATGGCTTTAAAAGAAAGCGAGCTGCTCTTGAGTCTGGCAGAACAATATCCGGATGAATTACTCACAGTACAAACTGCTCAATGTCACCCACTTTCTACACAGTTTGATAGTCTACGACTTAATCGAGCTGGCGGTGTCTCTCCACATCTGTTACGTGACCAGATTTTAGAACATTCACTGATCCAGTTTGCGCAGGCAGCCGTGGAACGTATTATTCCGGAAGCTCAAGACACCGTCTTATATGATGCCAACGGTAAATCTCTGGGTAAATTTGACCATGTGGTGGTGTGCTGTGCTCGACAGAGTCAATCACTGCTCAGCAATTGCCCGAAACTACGGCCAATTCGAGGGCAAGTAAGCTGGGTCAATAATACGGTACAACCTCTGAATATGCAGGAAGCCATCAGTTATGGCGGGTATTGTCTGCAATTTGATCCTGAAAATCTGCTTCTTGGCGCTTCGTTCTTACCAGGCCGTGAAGATGATGAAGTCCTGGCTGAAGATCATCAGCATAATGCAGAACTTCTTGCAAAAGTATTTCCAGAATATGCAGCCACTTTACCGCCTATAGAAGCTTGGCAGGGCCGTGCCTCTATTCGTGCCCAAACTATGGATTACTTTCCCCTGCTAGGCAAAATGGGGTCTGATACAGAAATTTATACTTTTTCCGGCTTAGGCTCTAAAGGTTTTCTGTATGCACCCTTATGCAGTGAAATACTGGCCGCATTGGTATTTAAAGAAGCCTGCCCTGTACCGGCCAGTGTAGTACAAAAGCTCAACCCCCAACGGTTTCAAAAACGTTTAAAACAGCAAAGAAATTCTTGAATCAACCAGCCTGTGCGAAGCTGGACAGTACAGTACTCATAGCCTGAAAAAAAGCGCCCTCTCTGGGGCGCTTTTTTCTATCCTTCTTGTTCCAAAGGCAATCCTGCATCACGTGCTGCTCGGGTCCCCCCCATCAATACCACGTATTCACGCGAGTCATCTATGCTTTCAAGCATTTCAGCCGCACGCGGGGCTTTACTGCCACCACCGCACAGGATATAAATCGGTTGATCCGCTGCTACCTGAGACAAGCTTTCTGCGCTCAGATCATTGATAGGCTGATTGATCGCACCTCGAATATGACCTTCTGCATATGCACCTGTGTCACGGACATCCCAGATAACAGCATTTTCTGGGAACTCAAATGTAGTAATTTCTTGTTTACGGATCATTGCGCACTCCTTTGATGTAAACAATACTTGGCAAATGAAGAAAACATCCCTAGCATCTCAGATATTCTTTCCCTTTGTAAAGGTCTAAACCATGCCATCTTTCGATATTGTATCTGAATTAGAGTTATTTGAAGTTAATCACGCTGTTCAAAATACCCAAAAGGAAATTGCAACCCGGTTTGACTTCCGCGGCCAGGATGTTTCCATCGAACTAAATGAAAAGAATAAAGAAATTAAAATTAGCACAGAAAGTGATTTCCAATGTGAACAAGTGTATAGCATGTTAGAGAATCACTTTTATAAACGTAAAATTGATGTACAGGCACTCGATCCCCAAAAAGCGACTGCTTCAGGAAAAAATGTAGTCCAGGTGATCAAACTTAAAGATGGTCTTGACTCAGATACGGCAAAAAAAATTAATAAAGCCATTAAAGAAAGTGGGATTAAAGTGCAATCATCGATTCAGGGTGACAAAATCCGTGTAACAGACAAAAAGCGCGATACCCTGCAGCAGGTAATGAACTTTCTGCGTGAGCAGCAGTTTGGCTTGCCACTACAATTTAACAACTTCAAAGATTAAGACGCTATTGCTTGCAAGAGAGACCTCATGGCCCATAATAATCGCTTGTCCAGACTGATCAAGACCACCTCAAAGCTTCCTAAAGGCCTGCGCAGTACTTTGTGGAGTAAAGCATTTGGCCGGGTGGTGCCAATGGTAGGTACAGCAAAGATTCGTTATCTTGAAGTAACCGCATCCAAAGTGGTAGTGAGTATGGCGAATCATCATGTCATGCAGAACCATATTGGTCAGATCCATGCCTGTGCCATGACACTTCTTGCCGAAACTGCTACTGGTTTTGTAACTGCAATGAATGTACCTCAAAATGCTATTGTACTGATTAAAAGTTTTAAAATTGACTTTAGACGGCCCACTCAGGGAGCGATGACCGCGGTAGCAACTTTGTCTGCTGAACAGCAGCAGATGATGCAAACCTCGGAGAAAGGCGAAACGCTCGTTACAGTCTCAGTGGTAGACGAGTCTGGTGAAGAGCCTATTCAGTGTGAAATGCTGTGGGCCTGGGTCGCTAAAGATCGGCTTAAACCGTCTTAATGACAATATAAAAAATCCCAGATTATGTCTGGGATTTTTATTTTAACCCTGTTGTGGCTCTAAAAACTTCTGCTTAACCTCTTCTGGAATTATGCGTTTATTACCTTTTACATCTACAGCGACAAAAGTAAAAACTCCTTCTGTAACACGTTTAGCTGGTCGTGATGAATCATGGCTATCCCAGACTTCAATCTGCATCTGGATTGAAGTATTACCAACTTTTAAAATCTTGGTATAACAGCTAATTACATCGCCCACTTTAACCGGTACCAGAAAAGTCATCTGGTTAATCGAAATAGTGGCGCATCGTCCTTTACTAAAACGTTCAGCATGAATTGCACCAGCTAAATCCATCTGTGAAACGATCCAACCGCCGAATACGTCTCCGCTCCAGTTGGTATCAGCAGGCATAGCAATTGTTTGAAGAGACAATACCCCTTCAGGTTTTAGATTAGTATCTGACACATTAACTCCGGACTTTAAGTTGCTGATCCAGCCATTGTTGTAACTCGGCAGATCGAAGGGCGCCACTTATTCTAGCAACTTCTGTGGTTTTATTCATCAGTACCAAGGTCGGGATACTTCTGACATTAAATGCAGCACTTAAGCGTGGAGAAGTCTCGGTATTAATCTTGGCAAAAATAACATGCGGGTTATGTTTGGCAGCCTCAGCAAAATGCGGTGCCATCATTTTGCATGGCCCACACCAGTCGGCCCATAGATCAATCAGTACAGGCAGGTCACTATGACTCATGAAATTACTAAAATTCTGCTCAGTTAACTCAATTGGTGCTCGTGGAAGCAAGGCAGCATGACATTGTCCACAATTCGGAGCTGCATCAAGCTTTTCCTCTGGTACACGATTTTTTGCACTACAGCTTGGACATACAAGAATCATTCATTTTCATCCAGTCAATGTATATGAAAATTTTAATGCGAGTATGCCCGACTTTTCAAATAGTATTATTTTATAAGAACAGAAACTCTAAATCTGCCCTCAGCCCATATATGATTAAAAAACCTTCCAATCAAAAATATTCATCAGATCCATTAATATTTTGTTGGGAAAAATTTATTAATTTTCCACCGATTTCGACGCATAATCTTGCTTAATGCTATCATGTCTGCATAAATTTCTTACGAGTCTATGGAGTAAAAAATGAGCGAGAATGTAGGTTTTGCAGGCCAGATTGGCCCTGATCATGTGTCACAAGTAGTTGAAAAAGGTTTCAGATCGATCATCAATAACCGTCCAGATATGGAAGGTGGTGCTGAACAGCCTACCAGTGCGCAGATTGAAGAGGCCGCTCGAGCTGCGGGCCTAGATTATGTCTATCAGCCTGTTGTTGCTGGCCAGATCAGTGAACTTGATGTGCGCACATTTGCAAATCACTATAATGAACTGCCAAAACCTATTTTAATGTTCTGCCGTACTGGCAATCGCTCAAATAACCTCTATCAATTAGCAAAACAGATGGACCTGCTGGATGACTAAATACATATGCGCCCTTCTGCTCAGTCTGGGCTGGTGTGGAAGTGCCATCTCTTCAGTCAATGCTGCTGTTACTGACCAGGCCATCAGCAAACCTTTAAATGAAGAGGTTAGCGTAGCCGGACAGATGGATCTGGTAAAGTTTCAGCAGTTACTCAAGCAGGGTTTTAAATCAGTCATTGTTAACCGGCCCGACGGTGAGCTCGGCAATCCTGTAACCGTAAATCAGCTCCGGACTGTTGCAGAAAAGTCTCATGTCAGTCTGATTTACCAGCCTGTTGAAAGTGTAAAAGTTTCACAGCCGGATATTGTTGAGTTTGCTCGTTATTATAATAGCCTGCCCAAACCGATTCTGCTGGTCTGTCGTAGTGGGGGGCGCTCGACTGCTCTATTTAATCAGGCCAAGCAACAGGGATTATTACGTGAATAAAATTTTACTCGTTCTTTTATGTTCACTTACCTTGATGGGCTGCAGTTCTATGAATGTACGCCCAACTGTTGGGGTAAGTGTGGGAACCTCACTTTAATTTTCAGATACTGACATTCATAAAAAAACAGCGCCTAGGCGCTGTTTTTTAGCTTCTTTCATCTATTAAGGACAAGAAAAATTCGTACCATACGGGCTTGTTAAATTAGGACCGTAAGAACCATCTGTACTATAATCAGATTTAAGTGAAGCTAAACCAAGATTATAAGTTGTACGGGCAGGCAAAGTGGCTACAGTAGAAGCCGCCCCAATTTGAACAGTTAACCATTGCGCATATATTTTCGGGTATCGAATCGTAAAATCAAATTTTCCTTGCGCATCTGTTGTATATGTTGCAACTGTACTTTCTGATCCCAAGAATGTAGGTACCTTCACAGGAATATTAGTTACTTGCCCATTTGTTACAGCAGTACCATTAGGATCAGCAGGACATCCTACTGTTGGATGCATAACCCAATCTTCTTTTTGGTTACCTAATGCATCTGTTACAAGTTCCCATTTATATTGACCTTTAGTATACAGAATCGGGGTAATATCCATTTTAACCTCCTGTTTTGACAGAGGTTTACCATCAAAGTCTACTACACTAACTGAAAGATTACGTGTGTAATACACCCCATCTGTAGACGAAGTAACTTCAGTAGGATTTACCCCAATTACAATTGAAGCTACTGGATTCTGTATTAGTGATTGAACTATATTCACTTGAGTTGTTTGTGTAGCTTCTAGGTAACCATCTTCTTTAAATTTTGCAGTCAGTTTTAGATCATCTGCTGCAAAGGAGGCGGCATCATAACCCACAGCCCGCGCAAATTCATCAATCTGAACCTTAAATGTAGCTTGACCATTTATATTGGTAGTTAATCCTGAAGGGCCAACAATAATTGCTCCATTACGATTAAAATCTTCAATAGCTAACTCAATATATTTATCAGAAATTCCACCACCATTTGCATCGACTAAAGTAACTGTGACATCAGTTAAATCATTACGTACATTTAAACTTGGCTTTGTGGCTTGTATACGTACATTATAACGAGCTGGCTGTGGGTCAACAGATACAGGTCTAAAAGGTGCTAAGCGATGAATTTGTGTAATAGTACCTGCTTCATTAGTATGACTAGCAGTTAATTCAATCCCACTGGCAACTAATAAGTCACCATCAACTGTTTTACTATCAATTTCTACCGAGAAGAATGCATTACCATTTGAATCTGTTATTACAGTTTGTGGTTCACTGGTATTAGTAGGATGACCTGCTCCAGGAGTACCGATAATTAATGTTGCTGAATTATTTGCTGATAATTTAACTGCCTGATTACGAACAGGTTGGTTATTCTGATCTAACAATGTGGCTGTGATAATTGCTCTGTCACCATTGACACTTAAATTTGTTTTTGAACTTTGCAAGATTAAATGGTTGGTATTAATCACTTCAGAAACTGTGAAATTTAGAACAGTCTCAAGTTTTTCACCCTTAGGATTGGTAATAAAGCCATAAACCTTAATGCCTGATGTTAACAATGCCTGCTTAGTAATCTCCGGTATATTTTTCGGAAGAGTAATTGAAACAGGAACACTAGTATTTGCAGAAGTCATTACAGAATCCGCACTGAGTCTAACTCCTGCTGTAACTGCTTCACTATTTAAAGTTAAATTGACCGGATAAGCTGTATTAGCACCTAATTCATCTTTTACTGCAACTTGGATCTGGTAAGCTTTACCCAACTCAAGATTATCCTGTTCCGAGGTTAAACGCAGATTAACTGAATCTCTCGGTATTGCCACTTGAATAGTTCCAGTCTGCTGGATACGATCGCCATTATTTAAATTAGTCCCTACAACTGCAAAAGTAATTCCATTTTTAATCAAATTAGCATCATATGTACCTTCAGCGACCTTAACTGAAAACTCAGCTTCACCTTTACTATTTGTAGAAAGAGCTGAATCTGATAAAGAAACTCTTGAGCCAGCTAGACCAGACAATGCAAGAGCCAACGGGGTATTCGGAATGATATTCCCTGCACTATCTTTTGTGATAACTTTAACTCGGACTTCTCCACCTAATACTGATACAGTCTGCATATCATAAGAAATTGCTAGACCTGCTAAATTTGGTAAAATTACAGGTGGTTGACTAATATCAATTTTACGTGTCAGTAGGTAGCTAGAGCCATCCTTACGGTAGCCTTTTACAGAAATCGAAATGCCATTTGCTATCAGATTTGTTAGTTCGGTGACGCTGTTAGCTTTAACCTTTAAACTGAAAACAGCCTGCCCACTTGAATTAGTAATTAAAGATGAAGCTGTTGCAAGGCTGACGCCATTACTCAGAGCTGCTTCATTTAAACCTATGCCAATTTTCTGACTTGCATAGGCTGTTCCATTCGTACCTGTAGCTTTAACTGCCACTTGAATTGTCTGCTCTATCCCCGGTTTCAATACCAGATTCCCGGGCATATCTACAGTCAAGTAATCTAAATCTATTTCATTTTGTTCAGTAGGTGCTTTAAAATTTAAAATAATAGACTGCTGAGCATTATCAGAAGCCGATGTAGCTGTAATACGTATACCTCCTCCAACCAGCTCTCTCTGTCGCTCACTATTATTTGCTTTATATTGATAACGGAATGTGGCATATCCTGTTTCATCAGTATTAGTTGAAGATTGGCCCATTAAACTTAGACCTAAAGCTTGTAAGTCTGAAGTAACTAAAGCAGGTAGGCTAATGTTGATTGTTTCACCTTTTAGTGCACTTCCTTTAACGCCCACTGCTTTTACTCTTAATTCAACAATTTGATCTTTTGTATAATCAAAAGCATTATTAATGGGATCAATTGTCAGATAACCTACAGCCTCCTCAGACTTTGCTTCATCCTCTACAGCAATTTTAATAGTATTAGTTAAATTATTGTCTGTTTTAAACGTTGCAGTAATGCCGGCTTGAACTAAATCTGCTACTGCTGTCTCTGTCTTAGCATTGGTTTTTAAAATATAAGTGACATAACCTGTTCTGAATTCCTGTTCTGCACTACCTTCAAAAGTTACCCCATTCGCGAGAGCTTCTGAGTTTAAACTCAAAGTTACTTTACCTTTAGTAGCAGCTTCTCCTTTATTATTAACACCTTTTACAGTAATACTAACAGAGTCATTTTTCGCGTTAATTTTATAAGATGATGCTATTTCTAAACGCTGTAAAGCTAGCTGGTCAGTAGCACCAGTATTTGTAGTAATTACAGAAACCGTATCTTGGGCAAAAACTTCTGCATTATCTGTATAGAGAGCTTTTAAATTAATACCTTGCTGAGAAAGTGCAATTGGGTATGAGGAATTAGTACGTACTATAAATTCTGCATATCCGGCAGCATTGGTCGTTACTTCGGTTTGATCCAGGCTCACGCCGTAAGCATCGCTCTTATCTGTAAAAATTAGCTTTACTTTCTTATTTGCTAAAGGTATATCGTTACTATTTTTAGCTCGGACTTTAATAGTAGTAGAACCGCCTTGTGCAACAATAGGGGTATCTTCTTTAATAATTTCAAGCTTTTGTACTATTTGAGATATGTCTTTAAAGGTAATTGCGGCTTTAACAATACGTTGTGCTTGATACTCATCAATAAGCTTGAATTCCAGACTCTGTGAGGTTCCAATAAAGTTTCGAATTTCTTCAGCACTTAAATCAGAATTTGAAGTAATTGTGAAAGAAGCATTACCTTTATTATCTGTAGTCAATGAGGAGCCAGAAGAGATAGAAAATTTTTCCTGCATTTCTTTTGGAAGGGCTAAGATAACATTTTGTCCTGTTTTAACTCCTCCATTCTGGTCAGTTACTTGTGCATTAATTGTGACTGAACCTTTTGGTATATTAAGGACAACCCCCTGTTGGACATTTAAATTATAGTTACTCTGAACCGTTGATGTCTTAGCAATATTCAAAGTATAAATCTGCTTGATAGTTGTTCCATCTAAGGTAGCTGTAATTTGCACCTTTCCAGATTGAGTATTTAATCGAGGTATATTGACCTCAAATACAGCAATACCATTTTCTGCTGTAGTGACTAAAGAACTTTTACTAGTTATACCCAGATTTTCACTATCGTTTATAGAGAGACGTACATTTTTGTTTGAAATTCCACCTTTATCAGCATTGAGTACTTGTACAGTAATCTGTACATTAGAATTATCAATAGCTTGAATCAAGCTTTCACCAGAACTATCACGCAAATTGATATTTAAGCTTTCAGCAACTTGAGAGGAATCTGGAGTTGACTCATTACCTCCAGAATTATTACTAGGAGAAGAGCCGCTGCCCTCATTATTAAAGTATCCTTCGCTTCCTCCACCTCCACAAGCTACTAACGATATAGAGGTAGCAAGAAGAGTAAAATTTACCCCAAGTTTTTTCAACTTGATTAAATAGTTAGACATTTATAGATCCTATATTTCTTGTAAAATTTAAATCATTTAAAAATTGATTAGTTATAAGTGAAATTTACTTAAAATAACATTTTTTATCAATCTGATTCTTTATTAATACCTTTCTTTAATTAGTTTTAACAAAAGATACAAACCAAAAATTACAACACTATATGATGAATCCTTGAATATAAAAAATCTTTTAAAATAGGTAGATAAATGTACGATCTTATTATTGTTGGGGCAGGCACAGCCGGCATCGGTGCCTATAAGGAGGCAATTAAACATACACAAAATATTTTAATTATCAATGATGGCTCTTGGGATACTACATGTGCCCGTGCAGGTTGTATGCCAAGTAAAGTTCTGATTTCTTCAGCTAACCGGATGCATGATATACATCATGCAGATGAAGTTGGCTTAGAAGCTAAAAGCAAGATTAATACAGCTCACGTCATGCCACATGTACGACGGCTCAGAGATCAATTTGTAAAAGCTACTCTGATGGATGTAAAAAGCTGGAATGAAGCTCATAAAATCTCTGGACAGGCACATTTTATTGATGCCAACACCATAGAAGTGAATAGCCAGCATTATCAGGCTAAAAGCTTTATTGTTGCAGTTGGCTCAACTCCAAGCTTCGATATTAAATGGAAAAAAGAACTTCAGGATCGTTTAATTACATCAGATGATATTTTTGAGCTCGAGACTCTACCCAATTCACTGGCCGTAGTGGGTAGCGGTGTAATTGCCCTTGAACTCGCACAAGCCATGCAACGTTTAAATGTAAAAACAACCATATTTGCACGTAGTCAGCGGATAGGTAATTTAAGTAGTCCAGAACTTCAGAAAATCGCCCAGCAGGAATTTGCTAAAGAGTTATCTATTTTATATAACACCTTACCTGAACAGGTAGTAAAAACAGAGTATGGGGTAAAGTTAAGTTATCAGCAGAATGGAAAATTTAAAGACTTAGAAGTTGATTATTTGTTAGTAGCTACCGGAAGGAAAAGTCTTCTAAATACATTAAAACTTGACCAGATTCATTCTGATTTTAAAGATATTAAAAATCTTCCTGTTCATCCAGAAACCAAACAGCTTGCTGAGTACCCTATCTTTATAGTAGGCGATGCATATACAGATACTCCCATTCAGCATGAGGCAGCACAAGAAGGCAAGCTTGCTGTACATAACTGTTTAAGTTACCCCCATATTCAACCTATAAAATTATTTACGCCCCTATCTATTGTATTTAGCCAACCAGAAATGGCTATAGTTGGAAAAAGTTATCAACAACTGGTTAAAGCAGGCTCTCAATTTGTGACTGGAGAAGTTTTTTATGAGAAACAGGGAAGAGCCATCGTATTAGGAAAGAATATAGGCAAAGTTGAGGTATACGTAGATAAACAGACTAAACAATTACTGGGTGCAGAACTATTAGTAAACAATGCTGAACATTTTGCCCATCTGCTAAACTGGATGATGGCCGAAAATATAACTGTTGATCGCTTACTTGCAAAACCATTTTATCACCCAACTATGGAAGAAGGATTAAGAACAGCATTAAAGCACGCACGCAGACAATTAAATGTCCTAAATTAAATAAAGCCATGAATAAGAATTCATGGCTTTACTCTAGTCTTATATAAAACTATTTATTTTTCTGCTCTGAAATATCCCTAATGAGCCGAGTAGCCATATATAAACGTGGAACAATACTTTCTACCAGAATATATTCGGCCTGATTGGAATGGGCTCCATATCCTGAAACTCCCATTCCTTCGATGACTGCTGCTTTGGAGTCCAGCGCAGCAAAAGCAGCATCTGTCCCTCCACCTGTTGCCTCAGTTAGAATATTTAATGGCTGTTTGAATTCTTGCAAATAAATTTGTTGGGCCTGCTTGGCAATTGATCGAGCTTGCTCACTTGCAGATAAAGGAGGCCGGCGCAATTCAAATTTAACTGCCACTTGGCTGTCTTTTAATTTTTTATTTTTTATCCGCTCAGCCAATATTCTTTCAACTTTCTTAAAATCGGCATTGTCTAAGGCACGAACATCTGCCTGGGCTTGTGCCTCTTCTGGTATTACATTACGGGTTTTGCCAGCTGTAGCAACTGTCCAGTTTAATTTTAAACCTGTTTTAGCATCAGACAGATCCTGCAGCTGTAATATCTGGTGAGAAAGCTCAGTTAATGCATTTACCCCATCTTCAGGCTTAACGCCCGCATGAGAGGCCTTACCTTTAACCTCTAAATAGGCAGCGCCAATACCGCTGGTAGCCAAGCGTAAACTTCCATCTGTTCCCCCACCCTCAAATGAAAATATGACATCCTGCTGTTGAGCAATTTTACTAATTAGTTTACGGGAACCTGGCGAACTGATTTCTTCATCTGAATTCATCAATACTGTTATGGTGCCGTAGTCCTGATAGTTTAATTTTTTAAGTATAGACAGAATATGAATAATCGAAGCAACTCCCTGCTTGTCATCAATGATTCCCAAACCATATGCTTTATCACCTTCAATGCGAAATGGCTGTTTTGCTAATGAGCCTTTCGGATAAACTGTATCCATATGCGCAATTAGCATAATATTAGTTTGCCCCTTACCTTTAAGGGTTGCTTTCACAACTGGTCCCACTTGCTCGGGCGTATCATCCATACGATAAATATCGTGATTAGTAATAATTTCTACTTGAGCACCCGTATTTTTAAGTTGTTGCGCTACCTGCTTGGCAATTATATTCAGCCCTTCTATATCGCGGCTACTGGACTCAATATTTACTAAAGTTTTTAAAGTATTTAAAAAAGGCTGCTTTTGTGACTCAGCTACTTTTATTAATTCTTGAGCTGAGGCGGCATGACTGATTGAAGTACAAATAAAAAGTGATACACCTATACTTATGCCATATTTTAATCGTCTTTTCATTTAATAATAATCCCTATCAATTTATCTGCTTTATAAATACAGCTCATAAGCTGAAGTTTAAATAAGTGAAAAATCAATATAATAATTTATTTATTAAAAGTAACTATTATTTTATATAAACCCCCCCGCATAAAAAAAAGCCCCCTCGATGAGGGGACTTTTTTAGAATAATGAGCTGGCGATGACTTACTCTCACATGGGTAACCCCACACTACCATCAGCGCTAAGAGGTTTCACTTCTGAGTTCGGGAAGGGATCAGGTGGTTCACTCTTGCTATGGTCGC
>Ga0308157_10001252_pt1 | contig 56041 bp, 51 predicted proteins | sample PhyBR1_FD_201035 | JGI IMG/M metagenome (GOLD analysis project Ga0308157, IMG submission 201035) | Phyllosphere microbial communities from UC Gill Tract Community Farm, Albany, California, United States - DLSLB.R1 | ecosystem: Host-associated > Plants > Phyllosphere > Unclassified | place: USA...
CCGTCCCCCACCGCAATGTCGTCCATCTTCTCTACGCCAAGGACGGCCAGGGACTGGCCCGGGTCAACGCCAGGAGCCTTCTGGAAAGCGCCCTGAGGATGCGGCCGGACCGGATCCTCCTCCAGGAGCTCCGCGACGGAACCGCCTTCCACTTTCTCAGAAGCGTCAACTCCGGCCACCCCGGCTCCATCACCACCCTCCACGCCGATTCCGCCGCCCTCGCCTTCGAACAACTGACCCTTCTGGTGCGGGAATCCGAGGCAGGCCGCGACCTGCCCCGCGAGGACGTCCGCGCCCTCCTCCATCTGCTGGTCGACATCGTGGTCCAGATGAAAAAGACCCCGGACGGCTACCGGATCACCGAGGTCTGGCATGACCCCTCTCGCAAACGTCTCGCCCGCGGCTAGGGCGGCGGCCTTCGCCGTCGCCGGCCTCGCGCTCGCCGGCGTCGGCGCCGTCCTCTCTCTCGTCATAGCCCTCGCCGGATCCGGATATCCGGTCGCCGATCTCGACTGGATCAGGGTTCCGGCCTGGATCTGGCGATCACGCCATGATCCGGAACTGGCGCGATGGCTCGGCGTCAGCGCCGGATCCAGCAGCCTGCTTCTGATCGTCATGGCCGCAGCGATCGCCCTGACCCGTCGCCGCCCCCTCCACGGCGCCGCCCGCTGGGCCGGCGGAGCGGAAATCTCCCGGGCCGGGCTCCGCGCCCGGTCGGGCGTCATCATCGGCCAGGCTGGCGGCCGTCCCCTGGTGTTCGACGGTCCCGAGCACGTCCTCCTTCATGCGCCCACCCGGACAGGCAAGGGCGTCGGAGTGGTCATTCCCAACCTACTGACCTGGCCCGGCTCGGTCGTGGTCCTGGACGTCAAGCAGGAGAACTGGACCGCCACCGCCGGCTATCGCGCCAGTTGCGGCCAGACGGTCTGGCGGTTTGATCCGCTCGATCCGGAGGGGCGCACGGCCCGCTATAATCCGCTCGGCCACATCAACCGGCGCAACCCCGTCGAGACCCTGGACGAACTGCAGAAGATCGCCGTCATGCTCTTCCCGGCCCCGGAGCAGACCGATCCCTTCTGGAACGAGGCGGCGCGGACCGGCTTCATCGGCGTGGGCGCCTATGTGGCGGAAACCCCTGACCTGCCCTTCACACTCGGCGAGATCTTCCGCCAGCTCACCGGCGGCGATCCCCGCCGGCGCTTTCCGTCCCTGATCGAGGCCCGCGCGACCTCGGAACGTCCCCTGTCGGCCTACTGCGTCGCCGCCCTGCTGGATTTCGCCACGGCCAGCGAGAACACCTTCGCCTCGATCAAGCAGACCATCACGGCGCGCATGGGCCTGTGGCTGAACCCCCGCGTGGACGCGGCTACCGCGTGCTCGGATATCGATCTGAGAAGCCTCAGATCCCGCCCGGCTTCCATCTATCTCGGGGTCTCCCCGGACAATGTCGCGCGCTGCGCGCCCCTCTACAGCCTCTTTTTCCAGCAACTGGTCGACCTCAACACCCGCCGGTTGCCGGATCGCCGCGTCGAGCCGCTCGACGTCCTTGTCCTGCTCGACGAGTTCGCCCGCCTCGGCCACGCCGGGGTTCTCGCCCGCGCCTTCGCCTATGTGGCCGGCTACGGCCTGCGCCTGCTGCCCGTCCTGCAGAGCCCCGCCCAGCTCCGCGCCATCTACGGGCCGGACGTGGCCGAGGAGATCATGTCGAACTGCGCCGTCGAGATCGCCTTCGCCCCGAAGGAACTGAAGACGGCCCGCGACCTCAGCGAAAGGCTCGGCGCCTATACCTACGCCGCCCTGTCCCGCAGTCGCCCCGTCCTGCTCGGCGCTGGACGACGTTCGGTCACCCTGTCCGACCAGAGGCGTCCCCTGATGCTGCCCCAGGAGCTGATGCAGATGAACCCCGACGCCCTGATCGTCCTGAAGGCCGGCCTGCCGCCGATCCTCGGTCGCAAGCTGCGTTTTTTCCGCCATCCCGTGCTGAAGCGCCGCCTTCTCGCGCCGCCGGACGTCGCACCCCTTCCTTCGCCCTCGCCTCATCCGCCCCTTCCGTCGCCCCCGTCGCCGGCCCAGGCCGGAGGCGACGACTGGAGTTTCGAGACCCTCGTCCGTTCGCTCGGGAAGGAAGGTGCGCCCCTGCCTCCGCCGAAGGGCTCCAGCGAAGCCCTTGTCGCGACATGGATCGACGCCCTCATCGACCATGCGGCCATTCCCCTTGAACGCTCCGACGGGAAGGACTGATGGCCGGCGACCGCAAGACCGAAACAGACCGCCCCGAACCCGGCAACGGGATCGGCCCCCCGCCAGGACGCTCGACATCAAGGGAGCCGGTCTCCCGTCGCAAGGGCGACCTGCCCGAAGGGCTGGAAGTCAGATACCTCGTCGAGCACGACCGGGCCGGACGCGCGGAACGCTTTCACCGCGACCTCCGTAGCGGCGAGGCCCTGTTCCGCGACCATGGCCGAAGACTCGTCGCCCGCGAGCCCTATCCGGGCGTGGTGAAGGACATGCTGGAGATCGCCGCCCACCGGGGTTGGCGGGAAATCGTCGTCAGCGGCGACCCGGCCTTCCGGCGCGAGGTCTGGGTCCAGGCCCAGGCCCTGGATCTCCGCGTCCATGGCTATCGCCCCCGCGAGATCGACCGCCAGGCGGCGGAACGACAGCCCGCGCCCCGCAGCCCCTCCCGGAAGAAGACGGAAGCTGACCGGGTCCGTGCCGAGACCCATGCCCCAACGCGCATGGCCCAGGTCGCCATCGCCATCCGCAGCCTTGTCCCGGATCCCGCCGTCCAGGCCCGTCTGATGCGACGCGCCGTCGCCCGAGTCATCCGTCACCTCGACGCCGGACGCCGGCTTGATCGGGAAGCCGGCCCGTCGCCCTCGCGGAAACAGGATCGCGAGCGCTGAGGGTCAACCGGTCAGATACGAGCACTTGCACCCCGATGCGCCCTGCAATCGCTCACATCTGAGCCATAGCGAGGTCGCGGTCCGCCCCACGACGCCTCGTCCGACCGCACCGTCACACCAGACCGGTTTCCATGACGGCCCCCGGCCCCGAGACGTCCATGACCACGGCCCTACCTTGATCGCCCTCCCCCGCCCCGATCCTGCACCCGGACGGCTTCACCCTGGCGCTCCCGGACCGCCATGATCCCGTCGCGCAGCCTCATACGTCTGGTCTCGGGCCTGGGCAGGCCGCGCACGAAGCCCTCGACCGCGGCGCCGAGCGCGCGCTCCTCCGGATCCGGGGAACGCTTCAGCGCCAGGGCCTCCGCGACATAGGCCCGCCGGACGAGGCGCTGGCGTTCAAGCGCCCGGCGCTCCCAGTCCGCCCCCCCGCTGTCCTCTCGCACGGCCTCGCGCAGGGCGCCCGCGAGCACCCGGGGCATGGGCCCCTTTCCCGCCTCGAACCGCTCCCTCGCCTTGCGGACCGAAGTGCGCTCGGCCTTACGCACGACGCCCCGCGCACGCCGGGGAGTCGCTTCCGCCTCCACGCCTCTTTCCCGCAGGGCCTCCGCGAAAACCTCCCTCCATTCCTGGAGGTCGGCCTTCCTCGGGTTCAACCGGGCGCCGTCCCGGCCCGACATCCTGACCGTCAGATGGACGTGCGGATGCCGGTCCTCGTCGTGCAGGACAAAGACCCAGGCGAAGCGCTCGCCGAACACCCGCTCCGCGAAGGCCCGCGACGCGTCCTCCACGCGAAAGGGCTCAGTGCCCGCCGGCATGCTCAGCACGATCGACATGGAGACGGCGCCCTGCCGCCTTGAGGACTCGGCCGCGAGTTCGGCCGCCCAGTCGCCGGCAAGCTCCCGCACCTCCGAGCGACCCGCCAGGCGTTCGCCGTCCGGCCCTTCCAGCGACAGGCGCCCGTTCCGTGAGATGTAGTCGAGATGACGCGCCAGATGCCCGGCGTCCCGCGTCTTGCCGGTGATCTTGACCATGGCCTCCGGCGCGCCCCGGGCCACCCGCGCCAAAGTCGCCCGCGCGCTACCTTCACCGCCCCTGTGCGCTCGCCCTAGCACCGGTCGCGTGATCCGCGCACGGTGTGGACGCACGGGCGGCCGCAGCGCCTCCTCGAAACCCGCAGGCGGCAGGAAGTCCGTCATGAGCCCGTCGACCAGTAGTCGCGGCTGCCCTCGAAGGCCCGCCGCAATTCCGCCAGGCCGCTCCTGACCTCACCAGCGAAGGCGAGGACCCGCGCCGCCTCGCCGCCCGGCGCATCCGCCCTCGCCTCCCTCATGTGCAGGACCCGGGCGATCTGGTTGAGGTTGACGCCGATGCGGCGCAGGTCTCGCTGGACCTCGAGGAAGGCGGCCGCCTCCGGCGGAGAAAGCTGCGGTCCTCCGTGAAGCCGTCGACGCACGAGCGCGACCACCCAACGGGTACGGGACAGGCCGACGCGCGCGGCCTCCGCCTCCAGGGCGACGAGGTCGTCGGCGCCCAGCCTCAGGGTCAGCTTGCCGGTCCGGGGTTCAGGCAGAACCACGTCAGCGGGACTGCCGACCTCCGCCGCCGAGGCCTCGATCAATCGTCTCAGCAGGCTCGATCGCCCGCCATGGCCGTGCGCAGCCGCATCGAAACGACGGGCCAGATCATGAGGAAGACGAACAGTGAAGCGGTCCATGGGAAGTGGCCCTGTCAGACATTGCCGGCGCAAAGCCTATCCTGCACTGAACCTTCTCCCCCCTCTCCCCGTAGCCCTCCGGTGGCGAAGGCATGCCTAAGCCCTATCCCCTCACAGCACCCCGAAAGTCCGATCTCAGGCGCGCCAGGTCACCAGAAGGTCCGGACTAGCCGGCCTTCGCCATCAGGAGGATGTCTTCGAGGAAAGCTCGGAAATCTCGTTCCACCACTGCATCATTGAGCCGTGTGACGGGGAAGCCCGGAAAGCCGTTCATGGTCTCCGTGGACAAGGGCCCCACGATCGCGACGAGGCGATCATAGAGGTCCCGCCGCGCCTCCTCCAACGCAAAGGCCGGACGACTGATCAGATAGCCAAGACACAGCTGGACGGCGCCCTTGCCATAACGCGAGAGGGTGATCGGGTAGAGCTTGCCCGCCGGCAGGTCGAAGACGGACACCACGGAAGCCTGCGCGCTGGTGACCTCCGCCTTCCCTCCCAGGTCCTCGACCAGCCTGGCGTATGCGAGGGCTGCATCGACGGTTTGAGCCCCGTACTGACCCAGGTGCTCCTCGATCCATTCCTCCCTGCCGATCGGCGGCAAGCTAGCGCGACGTCCGGCCTTTTCGGCCTGGGCGCGCTGGGTCTCGCCGATGATCCTCGGGGTCAACGCCGTGACGCCGTCCCCCTCGAACCAGGAGAGCTCGACGGCCCGGACATCGGCCTTCATTTGCTCGTTGAGGAACTCCACGATGCGCGCCAGTTCCGGCGGGATGGTATCGGCCACGAACACCATCTTGATCCGGCCGGCCGAAAAATTGGCGTCGACCTGGCTCCAGAACTCTTCCGGGTCCGCGTCCCCGAGAAAGGTCGACAGCGCCTCGTCGACATCCCCGCCCCGGGCCAGCACGGTCGCGGCGAAGCTCTCTGCGATCCTACCCGCCTGCCAGTAGGCCGTGCCGTTGGCGGCATAGTCCAGCATCTGGCCGACCACCTCGCGCCGCAGGCGCGTGTCGGTGGCGCGCTTCAGTTCGACCAGAACAGGAACCCCGCCCCGGGTGACGAAGAGATGGTCCAGGGACCATCGACCCGAGCCGTCCTCGCGGTCAGCGATAGGCTGTTCGCGCCGGATGAGCAGGAGGGCGCCGTCCTCGTCGGCGATGATGCCGGGATGGCGACCGACAAGGGCCTGCATGAAGTCCTCGCTACGGGGCGCCGAGGGCCGCATGGCGGTCAGCGCCCCCTGGGCGTCGACAGTATAGATCACGCTTCGGGACAGTCGGGTCTCTCCATCGATATCGCAACAAGGCCGCGCGGGCGGGCGTCAGAGGCTATCAAGCACCAGGATTGCGTCAGCCCCGGTCGCATTGCCGGGTTCGTCCGGTCTCGCGGCCAGATCCCCGTGGGGCGTCTCCGGTACAACGGGATCCCACTCGATTCCGGCCACTGTCAGGCGCGCGTATACGTCGTCGCCAAAGGACCAGCCGCCGGGCATGGTCTGCCGCAGCCCGAGTTGATCGCGGCGATCAAGCCGCACGCACTCTTCCTGGGAGATCAGCACGATCCGCACATGCTTTCGAATAAAGGCGGCGATGGCGTCGTCCGTCTCACCACGCTCCAGCATGCGATGACACTCGCCGACCACGACCACACGCGGAATGACATGCTCCCTGCGCCCGGGATGGCTCCATGCCCGCGAGCGCCCGACGAGGGTGAAGGCATCGGGCAGGATGAGCGCATCCAGGAGCCGCGTGTCCGAGTTGCCCTTCTCCTCCCAGAGCCCGCGGATATGCATGGCAGCCCTCAGGCTGGCCCGCTCCCATAGCTCGTCCCGGGTATAGTGTCGTTTCATGGAGCCCCCTGGCTGAATCGCCCTCCTCTACGAAGACTATGCGTATTCGCTGGAGCACCAAACCGGACAGGGGATGAGCGGCGGCGCCTTGTGAGCGCCGCCGCAGTCCCGTCAGCGGGACCAGATCAGGCTGTGCCCGTCCTCGGCCTCGACCAAGGAGGCGTAGATGGGCGCCGGGAAGCTGGGATCGTCGAGCTTGACCGAAAGATAGTCGCGGTTCTGCTGGCTGGTCTTCTTCCAGGCCGCGCCGAACTCGGTCTGGCCGGCGAAGATGCGATAGTCAGGGGCCTTGTCGTCCGACTTCTCGTTGGGCCGCAGGACCGCCGTCCTGACATTGAGGGTGAGGGTCTTGATCGAGCCAGTATAGCCGTCGCCCTGGGCGGTGAAGGTGCCGATGGTAGCCATGGTGTCTCTCCTTGCTCTCGGGCCACGCCTGTCGCGGCCTCGATGGCGATCGGAGACCGGGATCCGGACGGCGCGCAGGGCGAGCATCGCGAAGCTCCCGCAGCGAAGCGGAGGACCGCGAGGGAGAGTTTCCTGTTCCGCGAGGAAGGCCGTCAGGCCGGGGATGAAAGTCGAGCGCGCGGTTGCGCCCAGCCGTCAGGCTTCAGGTCAGATCCGCCCTTCGAGAGGCCGCGCCGGCGCCGCGCCGGCAGGAGACCCTCGCGCTCCCCTCGCCTTCACCATCCAGGGATGGCGGCCACGAACGCCAAGAACCTCCCCGCAAAGGCGACGGCCCCGGCCGACAGAGCTCACATCGACAGCCCTTGCAGCCTCACGAGCCCCGGCCCCCTCGAACGGGTGGAGAACAATAGCCAGCAGAACCGCGACTATCTGTCGGTCAAGCTCGACCTCGCCGCCATACCGACCCTACGTCGCGTCTCCGCTGGCGACGTCGAAACGGGGGCAGCCCTGCCGCCGCTTCCAGCCCGGACAGTGTCAGTCGGCGCGCCGCCGGAGACGCGCCGCCGTCTCCTCGCACATCAGCGCCCTGAAACGCAGCCAGATCGAGGCGCCGATCCATGAAGCCGACCGCGACCTCTCATGAAGATAGAGAGCGTCACGGGACAGTTTCAGCGCCAGTTCGCGTTCCTGCTCAGGCGTCATCCTCTTTCCCTCCCCGCGCCACGATGCGCAGCATTCCGTCGGCCAGAGGCCGCTGCAACCGGGCGGCCTCTGGCCAGGGCGCCGTCATCCACACATCCATCTCGTCCGGATCCGTCAGGATCACGGGCATGGCCTTCGGGTGAACGGCGCCGACCTCCTGATTGGGCGCGCTGGTCAGAAAGCCGAACAGGTCGATCGTCTCTAGGCCTGTAAGGGCCTTGCGCACGCCTTTCCAGCCAGGCATCCAGAGACCCGCGAAGAAGGCTAGGGGCCGCTCCTCGCCCAGGGCGAACCAGATATTCCCGCCCGCATCGCGATTGAACTCGCTGAAGCTGGTGAAGGGAACGAGACAGCGGCTGACCTTCCCCAGATGCGGCTCCCAATGTCGACTGGAGGTATTGCGGACATTGGTCACGCCCCGGTCCGGCTCCATTTGCAGCAACCAGACAAAGTCGACCTCTCCGCCCCGCGCCCGCATCCTGTCCGCGCGCCTCCCGGCCGCCTCGAGGACAAGCTGTGAAGGCGACGGCATTCCCCAGCGCGCCAGGGCGAGTTCCCGGACGCCATCAGAGCCGGTCCGGACGATCGGCGCAGGATAGTCAGGATAGATGCCGGGCATGGGCGCCAGATTGCCCGTGAGGTCGCGCATAGCCCTCGCCGCCTCGCGGATCGCCGCCTGCCCCTTCGTAAGCGAATAGAGGTTGCACATGGACCGAGCCTGTCACGGCGAACTCCGGTTGTGGAGTCATCGCCCTGCCCGCCTCACAGGGCTTTTCGGGACCTGATCGCGTCAGGCTTATTCAAACGCCAGAACAAACCGAATTGCTGGCCCGGCGGCGTGCCCATGAAGAACATCCGGCCGGAGCATCCCATGCGTCGGCACCGGCAGGTCCGGCCGAACAGGACCAAGTCGGGTCCGTTGAGCCTCACCATCAGATCCATGTCGATGCGCAGGTCGAGTTGGCAGGCCTGGCAGCGCGCCATGACCATCCACCCGCGGCGCCGCATCTCCGACACCGAAACCGGCGTCGCCAGATGATATGCGAGCGGCCTGTTCTCATAGCTGCGGAAGCCCATGGCTCAGTCGCGGTCGTTCCGGAGCCGCTCGCCGGCCGGCGTTCTCGCTCTGAGCACGGCCTCCGGCGACAGGCGCGCCAGTTCCGCCAGCATCCGCGCCTGCATGTTCCGCAACACAGGATCGGCCCGCGCGGCCTCACCCTGGCGACAGATCAGCGTCAGACGGTCGAGCGCATCCCTGGCCCACGCCTTCCCACCCGCGCCTGGCGACATGGTTTCCAGATCTACCTGCATGGCGCAGCTCCATGGATCCGCACCGACCCGTCGCGCCCTCTACGACGCCTGCCGCCGGACCCGCAAGATAATTGTTCCCTTTATGTTCCACTCCTGCATGGATTGTCGAAGCCTCTGCTGCACCCTTGGAGAGGCCCGGAGCAACTCGCGAAAACGCTGGCTGGAAAAGGCCGGAATCAAAGCAATGTCTGCGCCGGGCGCCGCTGACTGGCCCTCAGAGGCCCACAGGCGTCTTTTGGAAATCCAACCGTCGGAGATGGCTGCTTGACGACCCAATGGGGCGATGTGTTTGATCGCCACGCAATCAAGACTGTGTCGGACAACGACAAGATCAAGCGCGCCTACGTTCCGTCACAGGAGCAGAATGAATTGCTTGAAGCCGCCGGGCTGACGCCGGCTGACGGCGGCCCTGCTCCACAGTTTCCGATACGCGTGCTGGGAGACCCGGCACGAACCCACGTGGACGCCTCCTACTACCGATCAAGCGGACATCCCCAGCGCGAGCGTCGACTTGGCGGCAAGCTCATCAGCCAATGGTTGAAGGTGGGCGACGAGGTGCTCATAGGTGTCCGAAATGGACAACTTTACGTAGCGAGGATCCAAGACCCATCGGCCCACAAGGCCATCATTGACGAAGTCCTGCTGGCCTCCGGCCTCGCCCTTGAAGATGACCCTGCGGCCGATATCGCGCTCGATCCCGAGGACGAAAAAATTCTCGCCGGCGCACTCGCCCCCGAGGCGCTGGAACAGTTGCGCGAGAAGTACCAGGACGCCCCCCCGCTCGTGAAGGCCAGACTGGGCACGTACATTGAAAGAGGAAACGTCGGCGCCGCCGTCAAGCGCGCTCGCGGCTATCACTGCCAGCTATGCCAGGCCCTGGGCCTTCCCAGCCTCGGTTTCCTCAAGCGCTCCGGCGAACCCTATGCGGAAGCCCACCACGTCATGCCCGTCTCGGCGTTGCTCCCAGGTTCGCTGGGGCCCCGGAACGTCATCAGCGTCTGCGCGGGTCACCACCGGCAGATCCACTATGGAAACGTCACGGTCGTGGAACTTCCCGCTGAGTTTATCTTCACCATCGACAATACGGAGGTCCGCGTATCGAGGAACTGAAACCAAAACTCAGACGCCAAATGAGCCGACTCTCATTACCCTAAAGATGCTCCAGAAGTCTGGGCCTGTCTTAACGCGGCGGTTGGTCGTCGGTCTGCAGTTCGATCAGCTTCATGGTTCAGGATCCTTGAGCAATAGTGCGTCGGATATCGTCAGCCAGGATACGCGAAATATCGACCTTGTTGAGATCCAGATCGCCCAGCCACTGACGAGCGGCCGTAGGCTCGAGATCCTTGTTCAGGGTCTCTTCCGACAGACGACTGGCTGTGACCCGTGACAGCCCCAAGCTCATCAGGCTAATCATCGTGCGGCTGGAGGCACCGACCTCCAGAAACAGAGGCAGCGCCGGAATGCTGGTAGTGTATTTTTCCATTCCGCATTGGCGAAGCGCGTAGTCGAGAAGGGTCAAATAGCAGCTCGTCAGCCTGAAGTATTTGAACCTGATGTCCTGCTCGATGTCGTTCAGCGTCCCACGAATGATGGATGCCATTGACTTGTCGGGGTTGTAGGTCGCGTTGGTGTTGATGATCTCCGGCATACTGTCGCCATTCATCCACGCCTGTGCAATGGCGGCAAAGCGGAGATGTGCTCTGGGTGCGCCCCAGCTCATGATCTTGTCATGGCAAAGCAGGAAAACCCGAGCCAGCGCGTGATAGGCTCCAAACTCCTTGGGATGGAGCGGCATGAGGTCCGCCAGAGCGCGTTCGCCCTCGCGCCGGAGCCTGGCGAGTAAATGATCATAGAGTCGCTGCTGCCTGAACGCTGCCACAGTCGGAGACGCCAAAAGGACTTGGCGCGGCAGGCTAATGCGGCTGTCCGCCTCCCGGATAATCTGTAGAATGTGCTGGCCGTCCGGTGCCTCATGGTCAATACCGCAACGCTTCAAGGTTTCGTGCAGTCGCCCAGCCTTGGCGTCGAGGTGCAAGCGCAACAGGGCCGCCTCGAGGCGCGAGCTCTCCTTGTTCTCCTCGCCAGGGTCCACCGCCTGCGCCGTCGCGAACAAGTCGTCACGTCGCAGCGTCAAGGCCTCCTCAAGATAAGGCGTGATCTGCAGTTCACGGTCTGAGCCAACAGGTTTTCGGTCCCAGCCGTCATAGTCGATGAGGTAAACGTTGCCGTGGAACTCCCGACCCAGTCGACCTGCTCGACCGGCGAGGTTCCAGAAGTCGGAACCATCGAGGGGATCGTTGCCCTTCTTGGGCGCACACATCACCAGATTCTTCGCCGGGAAGTTCACACCCTGAAGAAGGGTGCTGGTGGTCACCAGTACGTCGAGATCACCGGTGGAGAACGCTTCCTCGATCGACCTTCGAACAAGCGAGGGCATGCGTCCGTAATGGAAACCTACCCGCTTAGGCAGCAGGTCGGCCAGCAAATAGTCAGGATGCACGGCGTCTTGGACGAAATCGCTCATCACCTGCAAGTGTTCGTCATCGCTGGCCGCGCGCGGCTCAGCGATCAGTTTGGCGATCTGTTCGGCTTGGTCCGGATTATCGGCATAAACGATCGTCGCAGATGTCCTTCCTAGGCCGATCGCGATTTTGGCGAGGCGATCCTTCTTGGAGCCGCCGATTGCACCTAGGTCTAGCGTGCCGACCCCGGTGCGCTCGTCGGAGCGCTCCTTGAGCGTCTCAAAGCTGACGACGCCTTTCTGGAAAGTTCGTGTCGTGACGTTGATCAAATTCTGGCCGACGACCACGGTAGTGGTCTTGTTCAACGCCACCTTCGACAAGCCGAACATGTCACCGAAGACTTCGCCGTTTTTCAGGTTGGGGCCTGCGAAGATCGTCTGGGCGTCGGGGCGGTTGACCAGCAGCGTATCGACGACGCTGCTGAGCAACACGCCGCGCGCCCCATCCTGAACGTTCTGAGCTTCATCGACGATGATGATTTCAGGGCGAAAGCTCGGGTGCGCGCCCAGAAGAACCTGAAGGCGTTCCTGCGTCAGAACGAAAATGGCGCGCTCAGGAAGCTTGGCTTCCTTTGAAATCGGCACATTCGAGACCACGAGACCCGTCAGGCCATCGGCGTTGCGCCAAGCGACAATGTCGTCAGTCACTTGACTGATCAGCGCTCGGCTGGGCACGAGATAGCAGGCATGATGCAGGCGATCGAACCCAGCGCGCTGGCGCAGGTAAGTCTGCAGAATGAAAGATTTGCCCGCAGAGGTAGGGCCGGAAATGACGACATTGGATCCGTCGTTCAGCGCTTTCCAGAGGCGTGCCTGGAAGTCCGTCAACACCAGCTTGACCTCTCCGAGGTCGAGCTGATTGGCACGTCGCCGGCCTTCCTCCTCGATCGCTAGGCTGATGGGCAGACTAGAGAAGCTAGAAACCTTGTCGGAGGTCGACAGGGCTGGGAAGTTGCCCAGACGCGTCAGGATCACGCGCAATAGACCCGCAACGCCGGGATACTCGACACGACCGAGATCATGGCCATAGGTTGCGATATCGTAGGCGACGCGCTGATGCCGTTCGTCGGGCGACGCCGCAAGGATAGCGGCCGCCTGAAGCAGCTTGTTGAACTCTTCCTCAGAAAGGTCGTCCGAGCCTTCCAGCTGGAGTTCATGCTGCAACCAGCGTTGCGCCATCCGTTGCGCTCCGTCGTGCAGCAGCGGCGTGTCCCAGACGCGTTGGGCCAGAACATCCATCATGACGCGTCGGCCTTCCAGCCAATGCGGTGGTGGAACGCCCGTCGCAGGTCCGCCACTTTGGGCACCGGAAGGAAAAAGGCCTCGATCCGACGGTGGTCGATCCCCGCCGCCTTCAGCTCAACTTCCAAGGTTTTGGTGTGCTTGGCCAACGCAGCGACAAGGGCGGCCTCAAAGGCTGGCGCGACTTCATCCAATTCTAGCGCCTTTAGCGCGCTGAAGCCTTTGAAATCGAATGCGATGAAAATAACAGCAACGGTCTCGCGCTTTTGAGCCGCTGCCGAAAGGGGATTAAGAAACTCTAGGATCGGCTCGCGCGCCTCAGCCGGCATGCACGCCAGATCGAATTGCTGGCGCACAAGCAGCAGCTCATGTCGGACTTTCTCCGGAGCCAAGGCTGTCGCGACCGAGGTCACCGCGTCCTTGATCGCAGCCGTGACCCGTTCGTAGCTCTTGGATTCGCCGAAGTAGACAAGAAGCCGGTCTGCGGCGGCGTCGTATTTGAGGTGGATGCCGTCCGACCCGTAGACTGGCATGTCCGGGTTGGTCTTGAGCGATAGTTTGGCAACCACCTGCGGTGCGCCGATGACCCATTCCATCAGCAGGTAGGCGATGAGCTCGCCAAACTCGCCGCTCCGCTTGGTATTTTTCTGCGCCTTTATGAAGAGGTCGGTCGCCTCCATGAACAGCTGGCTTGAGGCTTCCTGTCGCGCGTCGTCATCCAGTCCGGACATGGACGCGTAGGCCGCCTTCAGATGCGCATTGGAAAAGCAGAACGACACAAGTTTGTTGGCGATCGCCTGCACGAACTCGAGCACCATCGGCTCATGTTCCTGGAAGCTCAGATAGTGCGCCCGAATGGTCGTTCTCTTGAGCGTGCTGTCCAGCGGAGCAGTCACAGCGATCATTCGTGAGGCGAGCTTGGAATGGTCGCGATTGATCGCGTCCAGTACCTCAGCCAAGTTGGAGGGGGCCACCAAGTTAGCGCTGTCTGTCGCGATCGACATTCAAAGACAGCTGAGTGTCCTTGCGCGTCCCGCGGCCTCGGGCACCCTGCCGGCGCTGAGGTTGGGGCACCTCGATCTCCGGCTCGGCGGGATAGAGATGCTCCAACAGATATGGCGCGAGCAGCTTGGCCAGAATGGACAGACCGTTGTCAGACGCCTTGGCGGCGATTTGTACCGGCTCTTCCGTCCGGCTGGGGCGGCTCTCGGCAACCGTTGGTTCGACAAACGGCACCGCGATGTTGACGCCCGGCATAATCGCAACTGACAGAACGCGCGATTGCTTGATCCGCAGATGCACGAGCGGGTCCGTCAGGGCCCGATCAACCAACACCACCGCCTCGGCTAGGGCGAAATCGCTCGTCGGCGCTTCATCAAGGCGGAATGGCCTCAGCAGCTCACGCACGACTAACCGCCCCAGCCCGTCGAAGCTGGACGTCCAGGTGACCTTCTCGCCGATGCCGCCAATCACATAGGCCCATGCTGTGATCTGGGGCCATCGTGTTGCGAGCTTCTCTGCGAGGCCCAAGCTTGGCGATCCACCGGCAGCTACCGTGGCGAGATAGCCTGCCAAGCATTGCAGGTTAAGCCGCTGTTCCTGTTCGACGTCAGGCAGGGATTCGAGTTCGACAATCAGCCGGTCGAACTCGCGCAGGCGCGCTTCCGGCGACAGGGTATCGAGCCGGCTGAGGAAGCGCGCTGCGGGGAAGGTGAAGACATCGCCTAAAGCTTGGGATTCGCTTCTGCCGGCGTCTCGAGCAATGCGAAGCTTGATCAGAGCTTCACTGACAGTCCGCAACTCCTTACCGACGCCTCGCGATTGCGGGGCTGACGCGTTGATCAGGGCGCGCCAGACCGGCAGGAACGCTTCGCGCAGGCGGTTGGCCGAGCCATCGCTAGTTCGCAGGAGGCGTTGGCACTGGTCGTATCGACTGAGCACGGCCTCAATCGGATCGCCCTGCCACAACGCGTGGGATCGTGCGATAGCGAAGGATGGTGTCGCCAAACATGCGGCTATCCGCATTTGGGAAAGCGGCCGGTCCGACAGCATAAGGGCCTCAGCCACGCAAAGGCCGGTCCAGGACGCTTCGAAGCCCTCCAACTGTGCCGGACGCTCATCATCATGCAGTTGTTCGAACTGAGACCAATCGAGAACGTGTGTCCAAGCCGACAAAGGGGCGAGATCGCTACGCAGCTGCGCGTATCGCCCAAACAGCCTGCGCCCGGTATCGGGTCCGACGACCAAGGCCGCGGGCCGATCGCGTCCATCAAAGTCCGTGCGACGGACGAGGGCACCGATCTCTTCGCTGAGGCGAACGCGATTTCTGGTGCGTTTCGGCCACGGATAACCCATCGGGGTTGGGCGGCCCGACAGCACATCGTCGAGCGCTTCGTCGTCCGCCGCAACGAAAGTCCAGTCGTTCATTCGTCTACCAATCCATTTCCGCCGGCGGTGAATAGGCCTTGGCCAGGGTCATTGGCAGGTCGGACGCAAAATATAGGTCCAACCTTGTCTTCGGCCGCGTGACCATTGTGTAGTAAGTTTCAGCGGTTCGATATTGCTGGTCCTCATCACAGAACAGCCAGTGGGCGGCTCGAAATTCGAGACCTTTGCTGCCCTTCTCCGTCAGGATCGAAATCGGGCAGCTTGGATCGAAGGCGGGATCATGGTCCCTGTCTTCATCCGCCCCAGATCGGGCGCGGATGATCTGGGCCTTTCCGACGAGCCTTTCGTCGGCGTCAAACGCTTTTTTCACAAGCACCCGATCTTCCGTACGTTGGACGATCACGCCCAAGCGATCACCCTGGCGAATCAAGTCCTCGTAAACGCGAAGCTGATCATAAAGACGATCGGCCGCCTTGGCGATCTGAGCCGTACGGCCCATCGGTCCGTTGGGTTTGATCTTTCCTGGCTTGGGTCCCCTGTACTGGGAATTCGTCATAAGCGGCTGGCCGTTTTCGGCCGTCTGGATCCGGTCAGCCATTTCGCAGAGTTCTTCAGCCAGTCGGTAGTGCGTGGTCAGGCGCTCCTCTTTCAAGTCGTTCACCTGATCCCTCACAGCATCGAGGCCCGCAGCGTTGGTCCAGATTTTCTGCCGATTATCACCGACGAGAAACAGGGTAGAGCTCCAGGCGCGCAGGAGCTCCACCTCTTCGGCCAGAAGATCCTGGGCTTCATCGACGAAGATGGCTTCGAATCTCGGCAGTTTGTTCTGGTGAACGAACTCAAGGGCGGATGAAGCGATCAGCGCTTTTCGCTGAGGCAACTTCAAGTGGTCTGTCTCGGGCAGCCTAGTCTTGTGTTCCTTATAGAGGAAACGAATCCAGCCCTCGATCGTCGATACTAGGTTGCGGGGGAATATCTCCCTGCCTTGCGCGTCGTAACAGCCTGTCTTGACGAATTCAGTGAGAGCACGGGTGAAGGAAAGCACCAGGACGTTCGGCATGCCTTGCGAGCGAACATACTGAGCGCGGCGCAGTAGCACATTGGTTTTGCCAGACCCCGGAGGTCCGAGTACGAGATGATTGTCCCTCAGCGGGAGGCGTTCGATCAAACGCATCTGATCGTTGTCCAACTGATCCTTGCTGGCCCACCAAAGCGACATCAGATTTCTCCTTCAAAGGCGCTCAACGCCTTCGCCGACAGCGGCCCGAGCGTAAACAGGATGAGGCGGCTGAGTTCTTCATCGAGGTCATCCGTCAAGTTCTCCTCCGGCAAATCCATCGCCGCTTCTCGCGGCTGACCATCGACCCAGACGATCAGCCGTGAGGTTGTGCTGACCCTGGGGGACGGATCTCCGTGGCGGACAGCGACGGTAACAATGAACTGAGTGCGATCGGCACCGCTATCGCCCGACAGATTCCACGCCCACTTCAGCACCCATGACCAATCATCGTCGCCGGCTGTCACCGTATGGGCGGGAAGGAGTGCGCGATCAGTCAGATAGGCCCGGACGCGGCTCTCGAGGCGCCGGGCGAGATCCCGTGCCACAGCAGGCTTGACCGGCCCGTCCAGCGGCAGAAGGGGGCGTGGCCCGGCCGCGATACCGATGGCTGCGAGGCTTTGGGTTTGACCTCCGTCGTCTCCGAGAAAGTCCTGCAAACGCAGATGGCGGCGGCGCTCCCAATTCTTATCCAAGGCTCGTCGCGCCAACAGTACAAGGTCACCGTCCACGTCGGCGGCGCGCACGACCGGGTCTACGGTGGCAACGATCCAGGCGAAGCGGTACCGGTTCTCGCTGGCAGAAGCATACTCGTCGCTGAACATGGGTTCGCGCATGATCAGGTCGTGCAGAAGGCCGCCGAGTTGATACACGTCCACACCATGCCACAGCTCGGGACTGGGTAGCTGGAGCCGGAAGAGGTATTCAGGCGGCGTGTAGCGGGATGTCGCGACGACGGGCAGCTGATTGTCATGATCCGTCCCGATCCCGACTGGGTCGTGGATCTCGCGAAGCACCGAAAGGTCGAGGACCGTCACGCGCTTAAAATCATCGCTGACGAAGACGTTCGCAGACTTCAAATCGCGATGGGTGAGCCCCCGCTCCCGTAGAAAGATTGCGGCCCGGGCGACTTGGTCAACGATCCCTCGGATCTTGTCCCGAGGGACGTCGAGCAGGCGTTTTTCAAGCTCCTGTCCCTCCGCTTGGTTCATCAGCAAAAACAGGCGATCTTCGAACTGACCGCCATCATGACACACGATCAGATTGGGGCAGCCATGGTCACCAAGATCGACCTGCATCTTGATGCGGATTTTAGTATGAAGTCCCAGATCACCTTGCGAATACTTAGGATCAAGAATCTTCAAAGCGCGGCCACCAGTTGGGCTGCTAATCAGAAAGACCGGTGCAGTGCCGCCACGGCCGAGCATCGTCTCGACCGCCCAGCCAGAACCCTGAGCTTCGCACCATCGCTGCGCATACCCAAGTGCGAGCGCATCCAGTTCATCAGCAGTCACAATTTCCCCCGCCAGCGTCGGTCTAGTAAACGGACCGATCTGTTATGTTCCTCTACCTTAGGTCGAAGGCGGCTAAAAATAAAATAGCTCAACGCGAGGCTATCGACCTCCGCCCCTCCCCCCACCGTCTGGTCGGTAAGTCAGACCTAAGGCGGTGCCAGCGTGGGAAGGATCAGAACCTTATACGGGCCTCCTTTTGACGACGCGCCCTTGCTCGTCAGCTTACCGCTCGCCCTGTCGAAGCGGTGGGTTTAGTTCGAACCGCGGATGGAGGTCGTCAACGCTGATACTGTCGGTTTCATCGAGGTCAATTATCCCATCACCAGAACCTGATCCGATGAAAACTGTAAGTTCGCGTCGCAATTTTATTGCGAGCGAAGTCTGGGCGACCCAATAATCTGATTGAAACGTCGCCTTAGGGTACCACCAAGCGGACCAAAGTAACCTTCCCGAATAGTTGGCAATGACCGAATATGGCGCACAGTCGTCTATTTGGAAATCAGGCCGCGTCGGCCCGGACCTTCATGGCCGCTATCCGCTCTTCGCAGGTTGCCTTCACCTGATCGGACAGAATCCCGACACGCTCGGTCAGCCAGGCCAGCTCCTCGGCAGTGATCCTGTAGTGCTTGGAATAACGCGCCTTCACATAGGCGGCGCGTAAAAGCTCAAAGCAGCGTCGCTCGAACTTGGTCTCATGCGGGAAGGCCTCCCGCAGCCGGTCGTCCAACGGCTCGCAGCGACGACGTAGGAAGACGAGGTTGTGAGACTTCGGGCTGTAGAGCGTCAGCACAAGCAGCACACAATGGTACAGATGCTCGGTGGCTTGGTGCAGGTTGAAGGCAGCGAGTTTGGATTCACCCTCACTCACACAGAAGCGCGCCACCTTGCGAAAGCCAGCGGCGCTCGAAAACCACTCCGCGAAATGCTCCTCCGCCTCGGCCAGCGCCACCTTCGGCGATAGCTCGCCCGGCGTCACGAACCTCACGCCCGGCGTGTCGTGCAGGACAATCCCCTCGCGCAGGATGTCCGCAAAGAAGGACCGGCCTCGCTCCAGCTGATGGTTCACGTCGTCCAGGCTATGGACGATGAAGCTCACCGGCGTGCGCAGGCGCGACACGCCCGGCGTCGTCCGCCACAGGGCCGCGTCCCAGATCTCGCTGTCGGTCAGGTCCTCATGATCGACCACGATCAGGATGTCGAAGTCCGAGAAGTAGCGCCCCACAGGGTCATGCACCCAATCGCCCCGGGCGTATGATCCGTAGAGAATGATCTTGAGAATGCGGCCGTTCTTCAGGCGGTCGGCCCGCTTGGTCGACAAGGCCTCCGCGAACGAGGCCTTGAGCACATCGACCACCCTCAGGAGTTCGGCGCGCTTCAGGCTCGGCAGATGGTCGAGGCTCCGGTTCATCGGAAGGGAGTCTCCCAGACGGGGCGCGCAACCGCAAGCACGGATAAGCTTGCCGATCCGGACATCACTTCCCTCCCCTGCGCTCGCGACGCCAGTCCTCGGGCATGGTGAAGCTTCCAGCCCAGACGCCCGCCTTCTCCCGCCGCGCGGCAGTCTCCTCGACCAGATAGGCGGCGCCGGAATATCGGGCGTAGCGGACGGCCAGCCCTTGCCGCACCAGCCAGGCGCCGACGTCCTCGCCGCCCGTCTCGCACCGGGCGACCATCCGGCCGTAGCGGTCCCTGTCCTGTTCGAAACAGGAGACGGTCCTGTCCTGCAGGCGCTGGTCGAGCCGGTTGGCGGCGATCCGCCCGCAGGCGTAGGCGGCGCCCGAGGCGTCGTCACACGATTGACGGCCTTCCGGCGCGTCCACGCCCCAGAGGCGGATGCGCTGCCCATGGATCTCCAGGGTGTCGCCGTCGATCACCGAGGCCCGCCCCGTGACGGTCGGCGGCGCGGGCGCGCAGGCGGCGACCAGGACAAGAAGAGGAATCAACATGCGCATCTGGCCACCTCTATATCGTGGAGCTTGAGGAAATGCCCGGACGGACCCGCGAGCGGCCCGCAGGGTCGCGAGCCGCCGGATCAACCGCCCCATTTCCCGCGACGAGAGCAGGCCGCGCGCCGGGCAGGCGCGCGGCCTTCCTCACCCTGTCGGCCTACTCCGCCGCGAAGGCGTAACCGTCTTCCGTCACCGTCGGCACGACATCCTTGTCATGACCGTCGCTTTCGCCCGTCGCGTCGCCCGAAGCCCCTGCCATCGGCTCCTCCGTTTCGGCCCCTGCGCCCTCCCCGTCTTCCGGAGGAGCGACACGCAGGACGGGCGGCAGCCAGCCGGAGCCTTCCAGAAGACGCTCCGCCGCCTCTGCCATATCGCCCTTCCTGAGCCCTGCGATCCGCCCGGCCTCCTGCGGCCCGACCGTCTCGGTCACCGCTTCCATCACCCGCGCCTTGGGGACGCGGGAGAAATAGCTGTCCGCCGTGGCCGTCCAGGTCGCGGTCATGTCCAGACCGACCGCCGTCGCCAGCGTCTCGGCCTGTGCCCATGCGGCGGGACGCCGGTCACGGGGGTCGCGTACGGCGTGGAGGCCGACGCCCGCGCAGCAAGCCAGAAGACCGAGTTGGTCGGAGCGGGACAGGGCCGAGACCACCGGCCACAGGGCGTCCGCCCTTTCCGGCAGACGGGAACCCCATGCCTCGAGACGGTCGGTCACCCGCCGCCCGGCGGGACTGTCGGCCACGCCCGGGGCCAGCCGTTCCAGACCGCCGACCGACAGGCGCAGTTGCAGGGGCGAGAAGTCGCCATAGCCGGGATAGAAGACCTGCAGGGCCATGGCGTGAACCACGGTCGCGAGGGCGGCGCCGACATCCGCCTGCACCGCGTCCCGCAATCCCATGGTCTTGCGCGCCGTCAGGTCGATGAGCAGACGGTCCGACAGGGGCGCCAACCCATCCCCGGCTCCGTCGCCTTCGCCGCTGGCTGCGCCCAACCCGACATCTGCCCCGACGTATCCGGGATCATCGCCGTCCGCCGTTCCGTCCTCCTCCCAAGGCGGCGGGGGCGTTTGCGCCGCGTCCTCCGTCCGGACCAGCCCACGCTCGAACCGGGCCAGTCCATCATGGCCAAGCATGACCATGACCCCGGCCCGCGCCTTGGCGTCGGGCGTGTAGTCATAGTCCGGCCCATGGGCCTGAAGGGCCTTGTCGATGGCCTCCAGCCGGGCGTCCACCTCGGGCGGGAAGGCCTCCTCCGCCTCCGTCTCGCTGACGAGCCGGTCATACTCGGCCGACAGGGCCGCGATTTCGGCCGCGTCCGCTTCCGACCGCTCGACCGGAACCGGATAGACCCGTCCACGCGCCGAAATCTCCGCGAACTCCGCGCAGGCGCCGGCCCATTTCCAGCCCTCCCGCTGGCGAACCTCGCCCGCCAGAGCCGTCAGCTTTTCGGTGACCAGCCGGTCAAGCAGGGCGGGGTCTTCCAGCCAGCGGTCGCCATCCTCCGTGAAGAGGTCACGCAGCACAGCGCCGCCCTCCGCCTCATAGGCCTCAACCCCGATGAAGACGACGCGCGGGTCGTCGGCGCGGACCTTGGCCTCGGTCATGGCGCGACGAATGGCGAAGACGGACGGATAGGGACCCATCTGCGCCAGCACCTGACGTTGCCGGTCCTGATCCTCGCTGACGCAGAAGGCCGTCAGCAGGTCCAGGGTGAGGTTTCCCTCGCGATAGGCGGCCATCAGTTCCGGGGCCGCCGCGCCAAGCCGCAGCCTTTGCCGCACCACATGGGCCGACACCCCGAAACGCGCGCCGATCTCCTCCGGGCCGTAACCCTTCTCCTCCGCCAGCTTCCGGAAGGCCTCGAACTGGTCGGCGGGGTGCATGGCCTCGCGGGTGATGTTCTCGTCGAGGCTGATCTCATGGGCGTCGTTCAGGCTATCGACCACCACCCTGACCGGGTGGCTCCCTTTGATCGCCCTGCGCTTGACAAGCAGCCTCAGGGCCTGCCGCCGCCCCTCCCCGATAGTGACGAGATAGCTTCCCGTCGCCGCGCCCTCCCCGTCCCGTTCGATCTCCACCACAGGCGCCTGAAGCACGCCCTTGGCCCGGATCGAGGCGGCCAGCGCCTCTACCGTCGCCGCCGAATGCCTCACCTTCCTGGCGTTCCTCGGCGAGGCCTTGAGCCGGTTCAGCGGGACCATGATCTCCGCCCCGTGCGCGGGCTCCGGCCCCGCCTCCTTATTCTGCGGCGTCGGGGCGGTCTGGATGTCATGAGCAGTCATGTCTGCCTCCTCTGGGCAAGGGTTCCAGGCACGCGAAAGGCGCGCCTGAAACCCTGCCCGTCGGCGAGACCGGGGTAGCAAGGGCCAGGGCGGAGCGACCGGAGGGGGATCGCCCGACCTGCACAAGCCTGGAGCCATGCCGCCTGTCGCGGTCATGGCGGCGCGGAAGGTCGGGGAGACCGGTCGATCCGGCGGCGAAGCCGCTTCACCCTGGCCCGCGCGAGGGCGGAGCCCTTAGCCCTCTGGACAGTCCGGCCTCATGTCGATCACTGTCGTCCCATGAATCCAGACTGTCCTACCTGGCGTGCGGCCGTGCTCGCCGGCCGCAGCCAGACCCTTCGCGAGATGTCCGAACTGATCAGCCGTCTGGCCCTGAGGGTGGAGCCGGATCAGGGACCGGACGCCGCCATGGATTCCCTGGTCAGCAACTGGCTCGAGGTCGTGGCCTGGCTCAACCAGGCCGAGTCTGAGGCCGCCGATGAACAAACCTTGCTCGAGGCTTCGGCCTGACGCCCGACATCAGTTCGGCCTCCGTCAGAATGTGTTCAACCCGGTCCAGGCGATCGGTGAATCTGTGCATCAGGGCCCCGGCGATGGGTGACAAGCACCGCTCCTCGAATTCTGCCCGTCAGGACTCCAGTCGCGGGCGTGACTTGAGGCCCGGTCCAAAATCAACGGCGCAGGCCGCGCTCCTGCGCACTTTCCGGTCGCCCAATGCGAGCGCCAGAGCCCGGCCGCCTCCCCATTTCACAAGCAGCGCTAGCCCGATGAACGAGCCAGCGATCAGGATGGCGACCAGAGGCCCGGGCTGGAACCATTCCGACACGTTCGTGCGCCCCAGATCAAGCAAAAGCGCGTCCCCCAGGTCTTTCGCCGGAAAGGCAAGGGCCGCGCCGGCGAGAAGCACGCCGCCGAGGCCGATCCATCTCGCCACACGTTGATATGGCGGGGAGGACGACAGCGAGGCCGGTCGGTGACGTCGGGGCCCGCGGGCTGAACACCAGTTGATCATCAAGACCTCGCCGCCTCATCCAGGCGGGCCAGAAGATCCAGCCGTGGGAGGTCCTCCTTCGAGGCGCCTGGCACCTCCAGCAGACGCGCGCCCCGCACCAGGATGGCGAGGCATTGCGCCCGGCTGATCGCGACGTTGAGCCGGTTGCGGTTGAAGAGGAACTCCGTTCCTCGCGGCGCGTCGGCGCCGCAGGAGGTGGCCATGGAGACGATGACCACGGCCGCCTCCTGCCCCTGGAACTTGTCCACCGTGCCGACGCGGGCGCCGGGCGGCAGGACCTGCTTCAGGGTGGCGACCTGCATGTTGAAGGGACTGACGACGACGATGTCGTCGATCGTCATGGGTCGGGTCTCATCGCCCTCGACCCGTTGCTGACCGAGAAGTTCGCCCACCAGACGCGCCACGACCCCGGCCTCCTCACGGCTGCTCTGGGTGCAGCCCTGATGATCGACCTCCACCACGCTCACGCCGGCCGACCGGATCGCCGGGTGGAGACCCGGGGCGATCTCCAGTCGCCGGAGGGAGGTCGAGGCGTGGGCCGTCAGCCGCCCCTCATAGATGCCCGAGGAAATAAAGCCGCAGACCCCGGGGTGCATGCGGCGCGAGACGTCGAGCAGGATGCCCCGCTCCGGCGGCGTGGTGGCATGGTCCTGCAGGGCGTAGTCCAGACAGGAGAGTCCGGACTCCCCCGGGTGGACGCCCTGGACAGGCTGGGGAAGCTGCATCTGGTCGCCGACCAGGACGAGGTTGCGGGCGCAGCCGGACATGGCGGCGAGATTGCCGAGCGCCACCTGCCCCGCCTCGTCGACGAAGAGGACGTCGAAGCCCCGGTCGTACTCGGTCGCGAAATGCCAGGCCGTGGCCCCGACCAGTTGATAGCCGGCGGACACCTCGTCCGAGTTGTGCACCGTGCTGATGCAGCGGGATTCAAAGGCGGTCTCGTCATCGCCCCTGCTGCCCTTCTTCACGCCGTCGAAGGAGAAGCCGATCTCGTCGGCATGAGCCTGGACGGCGGCCAGGATGTTGTGGATCGCCTTATGGGAGTTGGACGAGACCCCGACCCGGCGGCCGTCCTGCAGCAGGGCGACGATGGCGCGCGCCGAGGTATAGGTCTTGCCGGTCCCCGGCGGCCCCTGGATCAGCAGGGCGCTGTCCTCGAGATCACGGACAGCGGCGACGGTCGCCTCCACCAGGTCCTGACCTTCCTGGACGACAGGCGCGCCGTCCGGCCTTCCGGCCAGACGCGGCGTGCGGCGCAGGAGCATGTCGACCATGGCCTGGTCGCTGGACGGATCGACGCAAAGCCGCCCGACCAGCCCCATCACGCCCGAGACCAGCTTGCTCTGGTCGATGGGCGCGCCCGGCGCGAGCGAACACCTGTCCGGGAAGTCTCCCTTCAGCATGCCCCGGCGGAGCACCACATGGCCGTTCTCCGGCTCCAGTTCGACGATGGTCCCGGCGGCCTCGAGGCTTTCGGCGATCTTCGGCGTGCCGCCGACCTTGAGACGCGTGTCCTGGGGCGGGAAGCGATAGGTCGCCATCCATGACTTCTTGTCGGCCGCCTGACGGACCAGGGTCAGGTCGCCCAGGCTTTCCGCGTCCTCGACCAGTTCGTCGGTGGCCCAGTCCTGACGCTCGAAGACGGCCCACCAGGCCGGCTTCTGCGACCTCTGGTGGAACCAGAGGAGTTCGGCCAGGAGGTCGCGCACCCGCTCGTCGGCGACATCCGAGGCCCGGATGCGCTCCGCCAGACTCCTGCGCTTCTGCTCGAAGGCCTCGCGGGCGGCGGCCCTTTCCTCGTTGACGGGCGCCATGGCTTCCGGCGCCGGCGCCGCGCAGGGCGTGCCGGCCGGACGCAGGCTCTCCAGCCAGTCCCGCATGCGCTCCGTGGAGCGAACGTCATCTTCGTTGTAACGGCAGATGGCGTCGAGGATGGCCGGCTCGCCGGTCTCGCGCCAGCGCTCGTACTCGACGATGCTGTCCCCTGCGTTGGTCACCTCGCCGTCACGACCGCCCCAGTAGATCTTCTCCAGATCCTTGAGCGAATAGCCCTCGGTCGAGGCCTGAAGCCCCTGGCGCACGACCCGGTAGAGGTCGACGAACCTGTGTTCGCGCAGCATCTGGTCGAGTTCCGCCTCCATCGTGGCGTAGCGCATGGCCAGACGCTTCAGGGCCACGGTCTCATAGGGGGCGTAGTGATAGACCCGCGCCCGCGGGTAGCGCCCGAAGTGGTCAACCAGAAGCCGCATGAAGGTCTCGAAAGCGATCTTCTCGGCGTCATGGTCATGCGCCCAGATCGGCAGGAAGCGGTCCTCGCCGTCCGGCCCCAGGGGGCCCGACAGGCCGAAGAGATACTCCAGGCCTTCCGGATAGAGGGGGTCCCCCTCCATGTCGAAGAAGAGGTCGCCGTCCGCCGGCAGGGGCATGAGGCTGAAGCCGCGTCCCGGTTCGACCGGCAACAACTCAACCACCCCCTCGCCGGCCTCGGCCCCGGTCTTCTGCAGCCGGGCCTGACGCACAAGACGTTCCCATGAACCCCGGGCCAGACCGGGCGGCGGCGCGGACGGGTCGGCCGTCGCCAGGGCCGACAGGGTCCCGACGCCCGCGCGCTCGAGCTTGATTACCTGGTCGTTGCGGATGCCGGCGACGAGGAGCGGACTGTCAGCCGCCCGCCACTCCGCCTCGCAGCGCGGCAGGAAGGCGCACTGGCCGCATTCGCGCGACCGCACCGGCGCCGTCTCATGAGCTTCCTGGACCGCGAAGGCCTCGAAGCCGTTCATCAGACGCGTGGAGATGTGATGGGTCTGGCGCAGGTCGAACCGCTCGGGCTGAGCCCCGCCGCCGACATGGATGGCGCCGGAGGCCGGAGCGCCCCCGCCCGCCTCCTCGATCAGCCGGGCGTAGACATTGAGCTGGATCAGGTGCTCGGCCTTGGCCCGGTGCGCCAGCTTGGCGTCCTCGGGTTCATAGACGGAGCGTCCCGCCTCATCCTCGCCGGTCCGGACAAGGAAGTCCGGATAGCCGACCCAGCGGTCGTTGGCGAAGGCCGCCTGGTAGATGAGCGGCGCGCCGGCGGCCATGGCCTCCGCCGTCAGCCTCAGACGTTCGGCGAAGGGGCCGTCGGCCGGGATGGACACGGCCGGGCCATGCCGGGCCTCCAGATCCGCCAGGATCCGGGCCTCATGCTCGAAGCCCTTCGCCCGCACCAGTTCGAGCGAGGGGTTGTCCTCGGGCGGAGGCTGCTCCCCGGCGAACCAGAGGGCGGACCGGTGACGGCAGCCGAGGAAGTCGTTCAGGCGCGAGGCCGAGAGGATCTTGATCATGGACGACATGATCCCGCCCCTACCCGACAGAAGCGGTCGGGTTTTCACCGTGACGCGCCACGGCGGTGGCCAGGGCCTCGCGCATCGCCGCCTTCAGCCGGTCGGGCCCGAGGATCTCAATCTTGTCGCCCCAGGTGAAGAGGTGCCAGGCCAGTTCGAGCATGCCGCCTGAACGGAAGCGGACGACAACCGCCCCGTCGGGCTGGCTTTCCAGGGTCTGGTCCGCATGGAAGCGCCAGGCCCTGGCGTCATCCGCCCCGTGCGGCAGAACCCGCAGCACCACCTCCTCGACCCCGTCCTGGTAGATGCCGAAGGACCGGCCCGCATAGTCGGCCAGACTGAAGTCTTCCGGCGCGCAGGCGGAAACGCCGGTCAGTTCGATGTCCGAGATCCGGTCGAGCCGCCAGTTGCGCGGCTCGGCTTTTCCAAGCTCGGCGCCCACCAGATAATTCATGCGCTCGTAGAGCAAGCCCCAGGGCGCGATGGTCCGCAGGCGACCCGGCGTCGATCCTCCATGGTAGCGGAAGCGCACGGCGCACATGGACATGACCGCCTCGCGGATGATCGCCATGACGGCGGGATCGTCCACCGGACGGGGCCCGGCGCGGGCGACGCTCATCTCGGCGCGCGCGAGGGCGTCGACGTCCGGCGACAACCGGCGCAGGGCCTTGCCCTTGAGGGCCGCGCGCACCTTGCGATCCAGGCTCTCGACCGCCTCGGCCCGGACGATATAGCCGCCGGAGCGCAGCGAGGCCGCCGCCTGGGAGAGCTCGACCAGTTCCCCGGTGGTCGGCGCCTGGAAGAAGCCGTCGAGACCGCCGGGGATGCGATAGCGCTTCACCGTACCCTCGGGCAGCATCTCCATCTGGGGGAAGAGCTGCTCCAGGGCGTCGCGCATGCGCTCGACCGTCCTTCGCCCGGTTCCGGCGACGACCGCCATCTCGTCCAGCGTCAATCCCTCGGCGCTGGCCGCGAGGCTCCGCGCCAGCTCCAGCAGGAGCCCGGCCTTCTCATGTCGCATAAAGCCCCCGCTTCACGACCGTTTCTGTCGGATTTCGATCCTAGCCTGACCATGAGGAATGACAAGGGAGGTCGAAAATGATCGGGGACGCTGACGGGACATGCAGAGGCGAGAGCCAACCAGAGGGGCGTTCCCCTGGACGTGATCGAGGCCATCCTCGATCACGCCGACATGGATGTTCCGGTGGGCGGCGGCTGCACGGCGCTGCGCCTCAGCAAACGTCGCCTGAAGGACCCGGCGCTGCGCAAGCGGCTCGGCTCGCAACGCGACCGCCTCGCGGGAATCGCGGTCATCTGCGCCGACGACACCGGCGATGTGGTCACGGTGCTCCATGATCGCGGCGGCGCCGAGGGACGACGCTACCGTCGCCTGCACTAGGCCTGTTCCAGCCCCCTGCCCTTCACAAGGATACGCCTTGAAGCTTCGCGTCATAGACATCGAGACCACGGGTTCGGGCCCGGGAGCCGAGATCGTCGAGATCGGCCTTGTCGACCTGCTTGTCGAGAACGGGCGGACCAGCCTGCTTGCGCCTCAAACCCGTCTTTACCGGCCGGAACGCGGCATTCCGCCCGAGATCATCGCCGTCCACCACCTCACGCCCGAAATGCTCGCCCATGAACCCGTCTGTTCACCGGACGAGATCAGCGCCTTTGTTCGCGACGGGGCGCCGGACGTCCTGGTCGCCCATAATTGTGATTTCGAGCGCGGCTTCATCAAGGACGCCCATACCGGCGGCCTGCCCTGGATCTGCACCTACAAGGGCGCCCTGAGGGTCTGGCCCGAGGCGCCGCGCCATTCCAACCAGGTCCTGCGCTACTGGCGCGGCCACGAGCTTGATCCGGCCCTGGCCATGCCGCCCCACCGGGCCGGCCCCGACGCCTGGGTCACAGCCCACATCCTCAAAGATCTGCTCGCGGCTGCGAGCGTCGAGGATCTGGTCCAGTGGACGCGCGAGCCCCGCCTCCTGCCGCGCATCCCCTTCGGCAAGCATCGCGGCTCGGCATGGTCCGAGGCCCCCGCCGACTATCTCCAGTGGATGGCCCGTCAGAGCGACATGGACCCCGATACGGTCTGGAACGCCCGGCGGGAGCTCGAGCGGCGGGCAACCGCCTAGCTCACATATTCGCGGCGACGGCCTCGGCCGCCGACTGGACCATGGAACCGATATCAAGGCCTTCCAACGTGACGGGCGCCAGGGCGGCCCGGGTAAAACCCGTGTCCTCATAGAGGGTCCAGGAGGATCCGGGGCGCCGCAGGGTCCTTGCCAGGTTCCCGAACCAGAGACCCGCCCGGAGTTGTCCATCCAGAAAGACCGTGGTCTCGACCACGCCGCCGTCCGGCATCTCGACCACCACAAAGAGCGTGTGGTCCGAGAGGTCGTCGCCCTGCATCGTCCATACAAAAGCATCCAGCCTGTTTTCGGGATGCACGTCCTTCCCCGCCAGTTCTTCCTCGGCCAGGAAACGGCATCCGGGGACATGTCTGGAGAAAGCCTCGCCCCAGGTTTTCAGCCAGAGGGCGTGCATGAACAGAAGAAGGTCGACCTTGACCGCCTGGGCTGTCAGCCAGGCCCGACCATAGTCAGGCCAGTCCCTGACAGGCAGATCGCGAGGAACCTTGGCGTCGCTGTCCCAAAGCTCCCTCACCGCACGCGCATGGGCCATGTCGGAGACATAGAGTCGCACGCCAGGCGGACAGGCGAGTTTCTGTTCGGTCATGAGAATCTCCGGAAGAGCTCGGATCTGAAAAGGCTGAAAACCCGGTCGTCGTCACCGGAGCTCGCCAGTAGGGTCTCCCAGCGCGCAAGAAGCCCCCGCCAGGCGCAGAATCGCCATTCCGTGTTTCGGGCCAGCTGCGGCAAGCGTTCGCGCGCCAGGAGGACATACCGGGTGTGCGAAAGCCGGTGAGTCGCCCTTCGGTAGGCAGACAACTGCCCCTTGCCCAGGGGCGCCTCGCATTTGACCTCTACAACAACGTGACGGAGTTCGCCGCACGGCGCGGCCAGGGTGAACAGGAGATCCAGCGCGCCATTTGAACGTGACGCCCGCCGGGGATGCCTGCGGCCTATCGAGGTGGGGTCTTTCTCGGCTTCGACGGTGATGCTGGCGCTCCGGATATCGTCGTTCCAGTTCCCGCTGACGTCGGTGGTCTCGTTCATGAGCGCGATCAGGAAGCACGCTGCGCGGCTGCTCCCGTCCATGGCAGGACGGGAAAGCCACGCCGCGAGTTCACGCGTGATCTGCGGCTCATGAAGCCAGATGTCATTGAATAGCGTGGGCCCGCCGAAGGGATGCCCGCTCCACAAGGACCCCCACAGGCTTCCGCCGCCCCAAAGCAATTCAGGGCTTGTCGCGGGTTCCAGGGCGTGATCCGCGAGCAGCCTGATATCATAGCGGATATCCGACCTGCGATGCGCTGCAGCCCGAAGGAGCAGGTCCGGGCGCAGGTCCGGGACAATGCCGGGCAAAAGCCGGGCCCATTCCTCAGGCATCATCCCCTCCCTCCGGCTTCGCTTCCGGTAGCAACAGGGCGCCCCGAGGCGCCCCTGACCCTTGCTACCCTGAGTCACAAAACAGGGTGCAGCCCAATTCCCCTTTGTTCAGGGCTGGCTTTCTGCGCACCCCAGATCGCCTGCCAGCGATCTGAAGGTCCGCTTCTTCAGCCGGGGAAACAGGGTGAGATCAGCCCGGAGTTCAACCTCTTCCAGCGTCGCCTGCATGGCGCAGTAGTCGGCCGAGCGCGGCGTCTCCTGGTCGAAGATGAAGGCGGCCAGCCGACCGTCCTCCGTCGCCACAACCTTCCAGTAGGCGGAGGGCACGCGGTGGCGCCTGGCGCCGCCGGGCATGGGCAGCGGGTCCATCATCCGCTCGTAAAGCGGTCCCGTCAGCACATAGAGCGCCCGCCCAGGATCCGAGGCGTCGGTCCTGGCCACAAAGGCCCGTTCACGCGCCTCCAGATATTGCCAGGACGCCTGGTTCAGGGCGGATCTCTGGGGCGTGATATTGGACAGGATGTTGGTGTCTTCAGCGAAGGGCGTTCCAGAAAAGGCCGCCAGGGGCGCCTGGTGCCCCCGGTCGATCAACAGGGCGCGCGGCGCGCCGTCATAGTCGGACGGCCTCAGGGTTTCATCTTCCGCCAGCCAGGGATCGGCCTGCCAGCGCCGCCCCTCGGAGGTCCCGACGGTGTCGCTGGTGATGCGATAGGCCGCCCAGTCAGCGAACTTCCGCCGGTCATTGGACGAGAGGGTATAGATCTCCCGCACGATGACGTCGTTCGTCTCCGACGCCCCCGACGGACAGCCATGAAGACAATGGAAGGTGTGCAGTTCGGCGTTGTCGCCGGCGGTCGTGCCGGCGGACAGCAGCGCGGCAGCAAAAGCAATCGTCAGCATTCCGGCGCCTCCACCCCGGCGGCATGTCCCTCATCATCCACCCAGGGTTTGTCGGGGATCCGGAGCACCCAGCCCGGATAGATCCGGTCCTTGTCCTCGATCTGGGGGTTGGCGCGGTAGATGCTGGGCCAGTGCCTGGCGGCCCCGTAGAACCGTTTCGCCAGATGACCGAGCGTGTCGCCTGCCTTCACCTCGTACAACCGGTACAGGCCGTCATAGCCCTCCCCCATGCCGACTTCGGCCGGATCCAGGAGGTCGAGTTCCGCCGCAACGCCTTTCAGGGCTCCCGGCCGCCAAGAACAGCCCCCCGGCAGATTTTCCGCCTTCTCCAGATAGCGCCGGCGCGCGCTCATGCTGAGTTCGTACAAATGTGCGGGGCCCGTCCTGTCTGCCGGAAACAGGCCCATGACCCATCCCGCCAGGGAGAAGCCGGGCGGCACATTGTCGACCGGATCACGATGGGAGGGCCTGAGACTGTAGATCCGGGATGTCGGCGAGGCGTCGAGCTTGAGGCCGAGACGTCGCGCCCCCGACAGCACCCAGTCGAGCGCCTGGTCCGACAGTCCGCGAACCGGACCGCCGCCGCCGACCGAGCCGTGCGTGCCCGGGAACCACTTCTGCTGATAGGGCGCGAGTTCATCATCGGAGGCCACGCCAGCTTCCTCGTTCAGGCTGTCGGCGTTGGTCCACAGGGTGGGCTGGAAGTCGCGCCGCCGCTCGTCGATCGCGAGGGCGTGCCGCGCACTGGCGACAAAGCTCGTGATCCGCGTATCATGAAAGGCGAACCTGCGATTGGCAGGGTCAAACCACCAGCGGAAACGAAGCGGGATACCCAGCGACCCCACCGTGTCCCAGACGCCGAGATAGGTCACCTGGAGCAAGGGCGCAGCCTCCTTGCCGTCGTGGGAGCGCGCGGCGCGCCATGCCTCCTCATCCGGGTGGACAATCACCTGCGGCGCATGGGCAAGCCGCCATTCCCGCATCTTGACGGAATCCGGATCGGTGTCCAGGGAACGCGACCGATAGAGAGCGATCGCCTCCGAAACCCGCGCGGCGTCAGCACGCCTCAACACCCCGCAGGTGCGGAGCAGACCGATGAAGGACCGCGCGGTGAAGGCCCCGCGCGAGAAGCCGAAGACGTAGATCTCGTCGCCCGGCGAATAGTTGAAGATGAGGAAGCGATAGGCCTGGGCCAGATTGGTCACCATCCCCAGCCCCATCGCGCCGCCCAGCAGCTTCTGCCCGAACCCGGTGCCCACGCCGTCATCGTAGTAGATCAACTGGGCGCGATGACTATCGAGCGGATCGACGCTCTGGGCCGTCGTCACGACATTGGTCGGATGGGGCGCCTCAAGACGGTTCCAGGTGCCGTCAAAACAGAAAACCAGTCGCTTCATGTCCGCATCTCTCCCGACCTCGCGCTTGGGTCACGAAAGATGATGGAACACTGATCCGACAGAATCGGTCGGATTACCTGATCGGTGAGTTCATGGTTCCCAAATCAGCCAGGACCCGAAACCGGACCACAGTCAGGTCACCCGCCTTTCCGGTTCCAGGGCAAGTAGAACCGCTTGATCAATCCCACCTCAAGGCCGGCGGATACGCTGAGCGGCCATTCGTTCCAGGTCTGATCAGGCGGACATACCGTATAGATGTCCACCGACTGACGAATACGCAGCACCTCGAGCAGGCGCTCACGCATGAAGACATTTGTCGGCTGCGACGAGTGCCCACGCAGATACATGCCCATTCGCGCAGCAAGGGTTTGCAACGTCACGCCCACATAGACGGCCTGGTCGTCGAGCACGAAGGCATAGACCCCCGGATGTTTCGGAAGCGGCGCCGCGAGCACCAGATCTCCATCCGGACCTGCCAGCCACGCCGACGACAGCTCGAACCCACCGGAGAGGAGTTGGGCGCTCTCCAGCGGAGGCTTGGGGTCCGGCGCCTCCTTCGCACTCCCCCGCGGCGGAAGCAGGTCGGCGTTTCGAAGAACATTGTAGGCAAAGGAATAATGGATGCCGAGCCGCCTCGCGATGTCGGCCGTCCTCAGTCCCCTGATGCTGAGCTCCTTGATGAGGTCGGTTTTGCTTCGTCCGGTCTGCACCAGAGGCAGATCATGCAGCAGTTCATCGGTCATACGCTCTCCATGCAATCCTCTGACGGGTTCCAGGGAACGACGCCCGACCGGGGACCTAGCCCCCAGACTTCCGTTCCATCCCTCGCCGTTTTCAGCAACTGTCGTTCATGCCCCAACGCACCTTCGCTCAGGACGTCAGGCCTCGCACTACCAGGGACACAATCTCGGCCACGAGCTTCAGTGCGAACACGGCCACGGTCAGCGCGACGACGCCGACCAGAACGACAAAGAGCGGAAAGACCAGAGCCCCCGCGCCCGTGAGCGACAGCACGACCAGGGCCGCCAGGACGGAAAAGAACTCCTGGCCCCATCCCCGTCGGCGATAGCTGCGATAATAGATCCTGCGTCCCATTGGCTTCCCTCCCGCCTTGTCCGGTCAGGTCAGGAGCCGGTCGCCGCCTCCTGATCCCTGCCGCTCCAGCGCCAGATCGATAAAGCCACGCAATGACGACAGATCCGGTCGTTGAGCAGACCGGTAGCTGGCATGAATCGAAGCCGGCAGGACCAGTTGCAGGCGCTTGTCCTTCATCTCCGTCGTCTGGCTCTCGGAAATGCCGGGCTCCAGGGTCAGGAGATGCTTGTGCCCGATGCGGGCGGCCTCGGAGAGCACCTGGCGCCAGCGATCCTTGCAGGTCGTCTTCGAGCCCAGCATCAGCAGGCGCTCCGCCGGAACCGCGGGATCATGATAGGCGACCGCGCCCGGGAAAAGGAAGTCCGGCCGGTTGTTGTTCTCGGTCTTCGCGCCGCGTTCGACGTCCAGACCGAAGGTCTGGAAGACCACCTCGACATGGTTCTCGAGGGCCGCGCCCGCGCGCGACTTGCGGCGGTTCTGCACCCCCAGGGAGAAGCTCAGGAAGCCGTCGACGTCGACCTTTCCGTCGGCATGGAAGCCTTCCGAGAGGCGCTCCGAAACGATCCGGCGCTCGAGACGGCGGAAAAGCTGCTCCTCCCGTTCGATCCAGGCCATGAGGACCGCGTCAGGGTCATCCCGGGGATCGAGATCTCCCAGGCTCCTGCGCGCGAACTCGGAAAACACGCGCGTCGAGGGGAAGGCCAGTCCGAAGGGCTCGATCAGGGCGTCGAACCGCTCCTCTCCCGGACCCTCGGCCTCGATCCCGAGCTCCTCGAGCACCATGCGGGCGAGGAAGCCGGCCTCGGCGGGCGAGGCCGACAGGTCCCGGGTCTCCAGTTCGAGGGCGCCGTTCTGGTCCATGTCGAACAGCCAGAACAACTGGGCGAGGACGGAACTGCCCGCCGGCGCGATGATCACCAGAGCCTCGTCGTCCGGCCGCAGCGCCAGGAAGAAGCCGTCCCCGGGCCGGGCCAGGGGGACGACCTCGTTGCCGGTGTAATAGAGGTGGTGCTCGCTCCGGGTCGGATGGGCGGCGCGCGCGTCATACCAGGTCAGGCTGCCCGGCCCCGAGACCCGACGCTCGTCGTCCAGATAGAGGAAGGTCGTCTCAAGCTTGCGGCTGGGCGCCGTCCCCAGCAGCCGCTTGAAGCCCGGATTGCCGTTGAACTCGTGCTGGTTGGAACGGAGGCGATCGACCTCCACCGCCGCGAGGCGCTTGTACATCACCCCGGTGAAATAGTCGGACAGCAGCCCCCTGCTCATTCGCTCTTCCCCCTGATCTCGAGCCAGTCCCCGCCTTGTCTGGCCCACAGGGCGCAGGCGTCAAGGACGGTCTCGAGATCCAGACGCGTCCGCCCCTTCAGCGCGCATTCCCAGACCGTCCCGACCCGCCAGCCGGCCTCTCGCAGGGCCTCGACGGACCGCCGGTCCACCTCGCGGTTCCGTTCGATCTTCGTGCGCCAGAAGTCGGGCCTCGAGCCCGGCATCCGGAACAGGTGGCAGTCATGGCCGTGCCAGAAGCAGCCATGGACGAACAGGACGGCCTTTCTGGCGGAAAAGACCATGTCAGGACTGCCCGGCAGGTCCCTCGCATGCAGGCGATAGCGAAGCCCGCGAGCGTGCAACCCCTTCCTGAGGAGCATTTCCGGCTTCGTGTTCTTGCCGCGAATGCCGGACATCATCCGGCTGCGCGTCGCGGCGTCGACGACGTCAGGCAACCTCGCGCTCGGGCTCCTCGGTCGCCAGGGCCTTCATGAGATGCGGCTCCATGTGGCGGGCGATCGCCTCCACCACCGGCACCACCACGGCGTTGCCGAACTGGCGATAGGCCTGGGTGTCCGAGACCGGGATCCGGACGGGCTGCTGGCCCGGCCGGTCAAAGCCCATCAGTCGCGCGCATTCACGCGGCGTCAGCCGCCGGGGAATACGCCCCTTGCCCTGGTCGATCAGGATCTCGGAGCCGTCCTTGTGATAGCGGGCCGACAGGGTGCGGGCGGTCTGGTGCGGTCCGACGAGGCCGAAACCGAAGCCGTTGCCCTTCTCCTGATGCTTCTTCGCGTAGTTCTGCAGATAGGTCCAGAGGTGCTGGCTGAGCGTGTATTTCGCCGCCGCCTTGCCTTCCGGCCCCTCGCTGTAGGGCGCCTCGGGCTCCTCGATTTCGATCGAACCGTGAAGGATGGAGGCCAGGGTCGGTCCATCCCCGGGTATGGGCAGGTCGTCCATGGTGAAGGCCGTCGGATCACGGAAGCCGACGATGAAGATCCGCTCGCGGTGCTGGGGCGTCCAGGCCTTCCCGTCCACCACCCGATAGCTGATGTGATAGCCCAGTTGCTCCTGCAGGACGTCCTTGATCACCTCGAAGGTGCGGCCCCGGTCATGGCTCACCAGGTTCTTGACGTTCTCGAGCAGGAAGGCGGCCGGACGGTGATGGGCGAGAATCCGCGCCACGTCGAAGAAGAGCGTGCCCTGGGTCTCGTCCGCGAAGCCGTGCGCCCGGTTCAGGGAGTTCTTTTTGGAAACGCCCGCGAGCGAAAAGGGCTGGCAGGGGAAGCCGGCCAGGAGGACGTCAAACTGCGGGATGTCGGCCTCGGCGACCTGACGGATGTCCCCGTTCAGTTCGTGATCGTCATAGGGGAAGTTGGCGCGGTAGGTCAGTTGCGCGTACTTGTCCCACTCGCTGGTGAAGACGCACTCGCCTCCGATGGCCTCGAAACCGCGGCGCAGGCCGCCGATGCCGGCGAAGAGGTCGATGAAACGGAAGGCCGGTTCGCCGGGCTCGCGGCGGGCGACGGGCGCCTGCATCGAGCGCAACAGCCTCAGCACGGCCTCGCGCGGCTTCACCTCGCCGGATTCCCAGCGATAGGCGGTCCGCTCGTCATAGCCGGCCGCCCGGGCCGCCTCGGCCACGGTCAGTCCGGCGCGCTGCCGGAGCGTCGAAAACTCGCTCACGAATCACCTCTGGGTCGATTTCTGACAGAATGTCGCAAATCGCCCCGTGGAGAACAACCCGTGAACAGCACACCGGGCCGTTCCACAACAGAAGACCTGGGGACATCTCCCCTCGCCCGGCACAGGCCCGCCTCGAAAGTCTAGGGTTCGGGGACCCAGCCGCCCCCGGCGTCCTCCGCCTCGCGTTCCTCGCCGATAGCCTGCTGCATCCGCAGAAGCGAGGCCCTGATCGAGGGATCGGCCCTGGCCAGTTCTCCCCCGCTCTCGCCCGCCCAGTCATCGGACGCCGCTTCCTGCCCGGTCAGGGCTTCCTGTATCCGCGACCGGTCGTCCGCATCCAGTCCGAAGGCGGCGAAGGCCGCGCCCGGCTCCGCTTCCAGACCGAACATCCAGGCGATGCGGGTCGCCGCCAGGCCCGATCCGGGCGCCAGCAGCATCAGGGTCGCGCCGTCCGTCTTGCGGGCGATCACCAGCAGATCCCCCTCGCGCGCCCGGTTCGTGACGTCGTTGCCGACGTAGTAGAGACGGTATTCGGATCGGGTCGGATGACGCGCCCTGGCGTCATACCAGGTGAGCAGCCCCTCCTCCCGGACGAAGTCGCCGTCATCCGGCATCCAGACGAAGTCCGTGACCACGCGCTGGGGGCCTTCCGGGCCGAACAGCCTCATCAGGGCCCGCCCGCCATTGAACTCGTGCTGGTTCGAGCGGGTCGCGTCTGTCTCAACGGCGGTCAGCCGCTTGAAGGCGATGGCGCTGAAGGTCGCGGCTAGCGCGCCGCGACCTCTGGCGAAATCCTTCACCGGACGAGTTCCGGCACGCCGGACGGCGGCGGCGCCAGCTTGCCCGCCATGACAGCCTCCCAACATTCGTCCTTCTTGGCCCATTCGGAGACCATCCGGGCGCCGGCGCTCTGGCGCAGGATCCGGTCGACGTCGGCGGCCACGTCGGCGATCCAGGCGGACAACTGGGGCGAGAGCCCCTGCCTCAGCCAGACGGCGTCCAGGGAGAAGGAGGCCCCGGCCAGACGGGCGATCGAGGCCACCGTATAGGCTGTGATATTGGCCTGGTAGGACTGGTAGCCGCCGCTACGGACGATCTTCTGGACGGCCTTGAACAGGATGACCTGGGCGATGAAGCCCTTGTAGGCGGCGACATCCGGCAGGGCGACCTCGCCGTCGCTCATCTCGGCCATGAAGCGCTGGAAATTCTTCTGGGAACCGAGCGACACCAGCTGGGGCTTGCCGGCCCAGGCGTTCACATACTTGGCCAGATCGGTCTTGGTCAGCTTGCGGGCGGGCGGAATGGCCTCCTTGAGCTGGCGCAGACGCGCCGGCGTCGTGCCCTCGCGGGCCAGCAGCACATTATAGCTGCCGGCGGCCCGCTCGTAGAACCAGCGCCCGACGCCGTCCGGGCAATAGGTCGACAGGGCCAGCTTCTCGAGCTCGACATGGAAGGGCTTGTTGGCCGACAGGTCGGAGATCTTCACCACATTCTGGCTGTTGGCGTAGCGGGAGATGTCGCTGACCAGCCGCTCCTCGGCGTCCGGGTCGTGCTGGTGCAGGACGATGACCTTGGCCGGAACGCGCACCCGCGCCAGATCGACGTCCGGGTGCTTGCGCTTGGTGAAGTAGATGGAGGCCGTGGTCTGGCCGCCGTTCACGATCTGCATGCCCTTGAGCCAGGAGATGCCGGCCGAGCCGTCCGGGGTGCGGGACAGGCCCGCGCCGTCGGCGATCAGGACGATGCCGTTGTTGTAGGCCATGAAGCGCTCGGGCTCGTCGCGCAGGGTGTCGCGGATGCCCTGGTTCACCTTGCCGGTCTGGCTGAGGAAGGAGCGGACATTGGCCTCGAGCAGGCGCGCGCCGAACTTCTCGTACAACTGGCGCAGGGCCGCACCCGGAATGGCGGTCAGGGCGTAGTCATAGTCGTCGTTCTCGCCCGGCACATAGACGCACGGCAGGGCCGAGCCGCAGACCTCCTCGAAATTGACCACGAGTTCGTCGCGCGGCTTGCCCTCCGACCAGTGGCGGAAGAGGCGCTCGATATCCATCACCTCGAGCCGGACCGACTTCCCGGCGACATCGCGCGGCTTGTAGTTCCGCGTCTTCGCCTGACGGTCGCTCAGGATGTAGACGCAGATCTGGTCCAGACCGTCGTAGCAGTCGTTGACGGTCTGGCTGAACTCATAGGCCTCGTCCGCGGGATCGATGGCCTTGAGCAGTTTGCCGCCCGCGGCGCCGTTCAGGAACTTCAGGCATTGTTCGGCCGCCCGCGTCACCTCGGCGTCCGTCACGGCCTCCACCGTGTCGCGGCCCTCGTAAAGGGTCACGAACAGGTCCAGCCGGTCCGCCTCCTCGGAGACGGCGTAGCCGTTGAGCTTGAGATTGGCGTTGCCCAGCTTGCGCTCGATATGAAGCACCTGGGGATCATTGGTCATCCCGACCTCGGCCATGTGCTGCATGACGATGTCGGTGAAGGCCTGTTCGCCCCGAAGATAGGCCCCCGCGACGATCCGGTCGCTGACAAGGGCGTCCACCTCGGAACGGGTCTGGACGAGAAATTCTTCAAGCGTCATGGAAATCAGAAGGCTCCGGCACGAACCATGGCGTCGCCCAGACTGAAGGGGGCGGCGGTCACGAGGTCGATATCAATGTCATAGGTGGCGGCCCGGATCTCGGGCCGCACGGCGCTGCGCACCAGGCGCGGGAAGGCCTCGTCCACGTCGAAGACACGGATCTCGACGCAATGGAAGCGCCGGACGTACTGGGCGGCGACCTCGTCGAGGAAGCCCCCCAGCAGGAGAGCGCGTTCGAGCATGGCCAGGGCCCGGCCGTCGGTTCCCATCAGGCCGCGGGCGCGCTCGACCAGACCCGGCAGGGTCAGGCCGTCCTCCTGCAGGCACAGACGCACCGCCGCCAGCAGCACGGGACGCCCGGCCAGTTCGTCGAGTTGTTCCAGCGAACTGATCCTCGCCGGAAAACCCGTGACCGACAGGGTCGTCTTGACCTCCAGCCCGAGGGTCTCGGTCTGGAAGTCCTGGAGACCGCCGGCGGGCCCGTTCCAGGCGCCGACGACGCCAGCTGGCGAGGCGCCGCCCTCGATGAGGCGGCAGAGCACCGTCAGTTCCCCTGCAAGGCCCGTCTCCTCCTCGGGAGGCAGAACCCCGCTGCGGGGACGACGCATGAAATCCTGCCAGGCCCGGATCCGGGTCAGGGTCAGGCCAAGGAGCGAGGTCTCCGACCGTTCGCCCGCCGTGGCGACGGCCGCCACCACGTCCGCCGCCATCTGGACAAAGAGGTCGCGTCCCGCCCCGTTCTGGCGGGTCAGGCACAGCCAGCGCCCGAAGGCGGGCGCGAAGGCCTCCGACGAGACCTCGACACGGAAGCCCGCCCCCTCCGGCAGGTCGGCCTTCTTCGGAACGACGTCCGAGTTGAAGCCGATGAGGAGGGTCTCCTCTCCGCCGGGATAGACGATGCCCGCCCGGAAGCGGGCCGTGGCCGTCCCCAGGGCGACAGTGGCCCAGCCGTCCGCGCGCTCCTGACCAGACAGGGCGTTCCAGGCGAGCTCGAGTTCCTCGGTATCAGTCAGCACCGCCGTACTCCTGCGTCCAGGCGACATTGTTCACCTTGTATTCGACCTTCTTGCCGTTCTTCGTCGCCGGGAAACTAAGGCCGATCGCGACGACAGGCGGCAGGCCCTTGAGCGTCTCGTCGTCGGCCTTGGCCGGGTCGAGCAGATAGATCAGGAGCAGGCCCCGCTCGGGACGGCCCTTGACGTCCTGGGCGCCCATGCCGCGCACGCGGCGGATGGCGGGACCCGAAGGCTCCGATGGCTCCTCGCCGTTCTTCAGTCGCGCCGCATCCTCGCGCCACATCGTACGGGTCAGGTCCAGCGCGGCTTTCCATTCGGCCTCGTCGAGATCAAGGGTCTCGTCACGGGGCGAAAGCAGACGCCCGATGGCGTACCGCCCGGCCTTGCCGGTCGACTTGCGCCTGAGCATGTCGACCTTGAACCCCGGCGCCAGTTCCTCGTCCTTCCCCTGACCGCCTCCGACGACCGCCACTGTCCAGGACGTCAGTTCCTGGACCTCGTTCATCTTCGCGATGAACTCCGCCAGGAGGATGCTGTTGACCTTGAGGGCTTCCGGATGGGTCTTGTAGGCGCCGAGGAAGTCGATGACCTCGGTGGACGACACCCCTTCCCAGAGACGCCCCTTCCACTTCTGCTCGCTGTCCCCGCGCCTGCGGACCGGATCGTTCTCGCCCGGCCCAAGGCGACGCACGAGGTCCTTCGTGGCGTCTAGGTTGCCCTGGAGCACCTTTGCGTCCGCGAAGAGGGAGACGGTTTCCGACACCTGGCCGCTGAAGGAAAGCATCAGGCTTCGGGCGGCGCGCATCTTCGTCTGGGACGTCACCATCAGGACGGGATGGGACTGGACCTTGAGGCCATAGTCGCGGGGCGTGCCGCCCGAGGCCACCATGAGGTCAAACTCCTCGCGCAACTCCTCGGCGGCGTCCGCGATATGACCGAACCAGTCGCCCAGTTCCTCGGTCGTATAAAGGCGACACAGGTCGATATAGCCGGGGCGATAGCCGAACCAGCGCCCCATCTGCATCAGGGTGTCGTACATCTTCGAGGTGCGCAGGAAGTAGCTGGTGCACAGGCCCTCCAGGGTCAGGCCCCGCGAAAGCTTGTCGCCGCCGACGGCAATGATCTGCAGGCCCTTTTCCTTGTGATCGGCGTAGTCCAGCGCGTCCTTGGCCGTGCCGTTGATCATGCGCACGTCAGTGTCAGCGACCACGGCGGGCAGGATCGCGAGCACCTCTTCCCAGGCCGGCATCTCGTCATGATCGGCGAAGCCGGGAAACTCGCGCGCCGCCCGCTCACTGGTCGGAATGAAGTCGTCGACCCAGAGATCTTTCAGGCGGGCCTCGACCTCCTCATGACCGATCCGGCGCGACAGGCGCTGGCTCATGCCGGACACCAGATCCGCCACGCGACGCCGGATCTCGGTCTGCACCGAGGTGAAGCGCGTCACATGGATCAGCATGGAAGAATGGTCGGCGACCTGGCCGCGCAGCCGGCGAACCGCGCAGGCCAGGAAGTAGGAATCAATCGCCTTTTCGAGACTTTCCGGCAGACCGCTCTGGCGGTCGTTCACCGGGCGGTAGCCGTTTTTGTGGGCGGGCGGCAGCCAGCCTGACTTGCCGTCCTCCGAGGCGTGGTCGGAGACCGCGCGGAACAGCGGCAGCCCCGGAGTCCGGCCTTCCGGCGACTGGAGGCCAAACACCTGGGCCGGGCCCACATAGACGGACGGCGCGCCAAGATTGACGATGAAGGAGGTCGGGAAGAGGTCCTTGCCCTCTTCCTTCGTCTCGTTGCGCTCGTGGATGAAGATGTTGGCGAAGGGCGTGGCCGTGTAGCCGACATAGGCCGAGCGGGTGAAGGTGTTGATGATCTTGCGTGTCAGGCTGTTGATCGCGGTGGGCTGGTGCTCGGGATCCGGCGCGCCGTCGTCGTCATAGTCCTGGTCGCCCGTATCGACCGAGGCGTTGTCCGCCTCGTCGTCGATGATCAGAAGCGGCAGCCTGGTCACCAGCTTGCGGCCGGTTTCCGTTTCCTGGGCGTCGGCCACGTGATCCCGGATCCAGGCGAGAAGGCGCTCCAGAACCGTCTTGTTCTTCTTGATGACGAACAGCCAGGGACGCTGTTCCGGGCTGATGCCCAGGGTCCTCGCCCGCGCGGTGTTGAAGTCGCCCTTCTCGGTCCGGTTGGTCACATAGTTGGGACGAATGGCCGGGTCGCCGTCGATCAGACCGACGCCGATGGTCCGGATATCCTCGGCGATAGGATGGGTCTCATAGCCGAGGAAGCCCTCGTCGAGCCGCATCTGGGTCTGGGCGCGCAGGTTGTTGTGAAGGCCCGCCATGACGATGATGATCTTGTAGCCGGCGTCGGCGGCCTTGCAGATCAGACCCGTATAGTTGCCCGTCTTGCCGGACTGGACATGGCCGACGACGAGACCCCGCCGGTCCCAGGGGCCGTCGCGCTGCGGGTCTTCCAGAAGGCCGAGGATATTGTCGGTGGAGGCGTCGAGCGCATCGACGGCCGAACTCGACATCTTGCCTTCCACGTATTCACGATAGCGCTGCCAGTAGCGCCAGTCGCCCTTGCGATCGGAATCGAGCCAGCGCTTGTGACCCTCCTCGCTGGTGATGGCGCTGTCCGCGCTCACCCAGACGCTGAAACGCCGCACCAGTTCGGTGATGGCGGCGTCGCGGTCCAGCCCATCCTTCCATGCGGGCCTGAAGGCAAGCACCTCGTCGATCTTCTCGCTGATCAGTCCGGGGCTGATGGCGCCCGGCTCCTGGTCGAGAAGAAGTTCCTGGGTGAATTTGACGACTTTCGCGTTGGGCAAGACGTCTACTCCGAAGGGGTGGGAAGGAGGGTGTCGATGAGGCCGGGCCAGGCGTCGAAAGGCTCGCTGGACCGGAGTTTGTTGCGCGCCTGTTCGACGCTGTAGCCCTTGCGGCTGACGAGGTTCCTGAAGACGGTCTCCAGCATCCTGCGTTCGTCGTCCGTCGGCGGGCGGTCAGGCGCGGCCTTCGGCGTGTCCTTCGCCTCGGCCGTATCCAGCCAGATCTGCTGCACCGGAACGGTCGCCTCGATGACCGCCAGCATGGCCGCGATATCGGCCTTCAACGGCCCGGCGTGCTCGAGCACGGCGGCGACCGCCGGGTGCTCCGCGTCGATCCGGTAGCGAACCCCTCCGGCCAGACGATCGGCGCGCCAGGCCTGGACGACAGGGCTGCGGCCGCCGGTCGTCGGGGGCTTGCCACGGAAGGCGAAGACCTTCCGGGCCCGCTCGCGGACGTCCTCGGCGAAGACGGACAGCCGCACCCGCGCCTCGACCGGCGGCCGGGCGGTGGATTTACGGATGTCGATCTTCCAGTCGGCGTCGGCGCTGTTGGGCAGGTCCAGACGGATGCGGGCGAGCCGGAAAGGCTCGTCCTTGGTCCAGCCGCGGCCCTTGCCCAGACCCAGCCAGTGGCCGGCCACCAGGAGGCGCTCGTTGCGATAGACGTAGAAGCCCTGCTGCGCCGTCCAGCCGTCCGGGCCGGCGGCGCTGTCGCGCGTCTTCGCATCCAGCCGGTCACGGTGCGGCAGGACGAAGCCCTCGACGCTGACCGGACTGCCGTTGACGAGGAAGGTGTCGGTCCCCGAGCGCCAGGTATCTGACCTGTGCTCCAGGAAGGGATTCCAGGCTGGGATCGCGCGCCCGTTGATCCTGATGGCCAGGCGGCGCTTCTCGATGAAGCGGTGGAAGACCATGGCCAGGTGCTGCTCGATCCGGTCGATGAGGTCGAGGAAGTCCTGCTCGCGGACGCCGGACGGAACGATGCGGTCCATCAGTTCCCACAGGACCAGGGTGCCCGAAGGCAGGGCCTCAAGCCCGGCGAGCCTCTCCTGAGATCCATCGGCCGCGCCCTCGAGAAGCGACCATGCGCCCGCCGGGTCGTCGCGCAGGACGTCGAGATCCCAGTGAAGGGCGAGCGTCTGCCCGCCTTCCTGACGTGAGGCCACGGTGAGGCGCCGGGCCTGGGAGAAGGAGGCCGTCTTCAGGCCGAGGCCGAAACGCCCCAGGTCGTCGGCGTTCCTTTCCTCCAGCGGACTGCGCTCGCCCAGGCGCATGGCCGTGTCGAGCGCCTGCTCGTCCATGCCCCGGCCGTTGTCCATAAGGGTGATGAAGCTGTCCTCGCCCTTCCAGACGAAGCCGAGGTCGACCACCGAGGCGCCGGCGGCGATGCTGTTGTCGATGATGTCGGCGATGGCGGTCGCGGGCGAGTATCCAAGCCCGCGCAGGGCCTCGACCATGGCGCTGGCGCGCGGAGGAGCGCTTCGCGAGCGGCGCCCGCGCAGGGAGGTATCATGCATCAAGGAAGCTCCTGAGCAGGCGGCTGCGGCTGGGGTGTTTCAGTTTCCGAAGCGCCTTGGCCTCGATCTGGCGGATCCGTTCACGGGTGACGTCGAACTGCTGCCCGACCTCCTCCAGGGTGTGGTCCTCATCATTCCCTATCCCGAAGCGCATCCTGAGCACGCGCTCTTCGCGGGGATAGAGGGTGGAAAGCACCCGGGAGGTGATTTCGCGCAGACCCGAGGCGGCGACAGTGTCCAAAGGCGAGGCCTGATCCCGGTCCTCGATGTCCTCCCAGGGCACAGCATCCAGCGATACCGGGTTCGGGACGATACGGAGCACCCTTGTCACCCTCTCGAGCGGCATGAACAGCTTTTCCGCCAGATCCCCGGCTGTGACCTGGCGATGCCCTCCTGCCTCCAGTTCACGTCGGGCGCGATCAACCTGACGAACGGTTTCCGTCATGTGGACCGGCACCCGGATGATCCGGGCCTGGTCCGCGATGGCGCGGGTCATGGACTGGCGGATCCACCAGACGGCGTAGGTGGAGAAACGGTTGCCGCGCGAGGGATCGAAGCGGTCGATCGCCCTCAGCAGGCCCATGTTGCCCTCCTGGACCAGGTCCATCAGCGGCAGTCCGTGACGACGGTAACGCCGCGCCAGCCAGGGCACGAGCTTCAGATTGGCGCCGGCGATCCGGTCGCGCGCCTGTCCGTAACGGAGGAGCGCCTTGCGAACCGGACCAATGACGGTTTCGCTGATCCCGCCGACAGCGCCGCTTTCCAGCAAACGGGCGAGAGCGGCGTAGGGAGGCGCGACAGTCTCGTTTCCGTCGGCGGCCGACGGGTCCAGGAACCTGAGAAGGTCGGTCTGGTCGGCCGCGCTGATCCCCTCCCCGTCGTCCTCGTCCTCCTCGCCGGCATCGTCTTCGTCGGCCTCGACGCAGCCTTCGTCGGCCTCCTCGGCCTCGATCCATTCCAGCAGGGCGCTCCGACCTGCGGTCAGCGCCAGAATCAGGGCCCGACGGGCGTCCCCGAGCGTACGGAACAGTCTTTCTTCCTCATCGCGTCCGAAGGCCGCCAGGCCGTCGGTCATTGTCCTGTAGATATCGAAGGGCTCGAGGCTGTCCTCGATCAGGTTGGCCAGCAGATCGACCGCGTCCTGGACCTCCCCGGTCCGGGCCCGGTCACGCCGTGTCGGCGGCGGCACGGCCTTGTTCCAGAAACCGGCCGGTTCGACCTCAACGCCCGCGGCGTCCAGGACATTGCGGACAAGGCGCATCTGTTCGGCGCCCGCGCGCGGGAGCATGCGCTCAAGCCAGGTCTCGCAGATGCGTCCGGTCGCCAGCGCCGTGGTGAAGACGCTTTCAACGCCGCGGGGCAGCACCGCGGCGGGCCGGCCCACGCGCTTGCCGAGCGGAATGGCGATGTCCGCCGCAGCCCAGGCGTCATCCGCGCGCGCCATGCGATGCTGAGAAATCTGGTCCTGGACGGCCGCCACGGTCGTTGTCAGGGACATGTCGGAAGCGGGCGTCGAGACGTCCGCCTCGGCCAGCCACCCGCCGGTGTCGGCTTCCTCGACGGGCGCTTCCTCGATAACCGGTGCAACCGGCTCCGGCGCAACCTTTCGGTCCCTGGCCGGCCGCAGGGCCGCGGCAAGCGCCGCGTGGCCTTCCGCCTCAGCCATATCGGCCGCCGTCCTGCCGTCGGCGCCCGCAAGGGCGGCCTCGGCCCCCTCCGAAAGGAGAAGCAGGCAGATTTCATGACGGCCGGCGGCGGCCGCCAGCATGAGGGGCGTACGACCGCGATCATCGCAGCCGTTCACCGGCGCCCCGCGCCGGATATGCAGCAACACGGACGCCTCGACGCCCTTCAGGACAGCCATCCTGAACAGCGGCGACAAGGCCGCCCTACGCTCGAGCACGTCTGTCACGGCCGCCCCGCCGTCCGGACGCAGTCTTCCTGCAAAAAACCCAACCCCAACCTCATAGCCGCCCCGACCCGATTAGGCCGCGCACCTTTAACGTGCTGCAAATATCGATACCGATGATCGATAAAGCCAAATCACGACAGTTTCGGTCGCCTTTCGTATCCCGCAATGCCGTTCGACCATTTCCGGTCCCCGGACAGGCCTCTACCGCGCATACGGGATGACGTCGTGCGTCGACTCGCGGTTATCCTCAGGAAGAATAAAGACAAAAAGGTCACAAACGGCATGTCTTCCAGCATTCACTTCATCTGCAGGGCCAGTGCGGGGATCCGCTGTCTGGATCCGAAGGCCGGCGTTTACGAGAGCGAGGCCTGGCTTCTCACCCCGGAAGACATCAGCGCGCTGGTGGACGGCGAGGTCTTCTTCCACGAGACCAAAAGCCAGCCCTCGTATTTTGGCGGATCAATTCTCGACATTCGCCCCGTCGAGGGCGGCGCCCCTGAGAGCGAGGCCGCCAGGCGTTGCATCATCACGCTGCGTTCAACCCCCGCCGGCCGAAACGTCAAATGGAACCCCGGGGGCAAGGTCCACGGCATGGCATGGACCAGCGGCGTCGTCGACGCTGATCAGGGATAAGGCAGCGACTGAAGTTCGCCCCCCGGCTATCCTTGCACCCGGCGTTGCCCACGCCCACCAGATGAAGCAAGCTTCACCTTTCGGCTAGGGGGAGGCTGACATGACTGACTTCTTTGCGCCGGAGCTTGGCACCTCGTCGATGACCTCCATTGCGAGGATTTTCCTCGAGAGCCGCTGGCTCGCCGAGGACTTCGGAGCGATCGCCCTCATTCCAACACTGGACGACGGGCTCCGCACCGCTGCCGCCACCCTCCTCGACCGCCTCATACTCGGAGCGGTTCGTCTCCAGACGTTGACCGACGGCGCAGCTTTTTCAGGGTGGGATGGGCAGGTCCGGCTGGAACAGACCGCGCCGGACCTGATCGTCGCCAGGGTCGCCGAGATGGCCGAAGTTCGCTTGCCGCTCATCCTGGAAGGCCCCCAGGAGCCCGTAGCGACCGGTGCATTCCCGTGGGGGTCGACCGCCATCTACGCCGGCACGATCGAACTTCAAGAAGGATCACTGCGCGGCATCATCAAGGCCGTGGTGGATCACTCCGCTCCGATCGCCTTTGTGTGTCTGCTACTGGCCTATCCGGTCGAACAAGGCTTCCGGCTGCATTTCCAGAACGCAGAGATCCAGCGACGTGTCTCCAATCAGCCCTGCGTCACCATCCACGACGTTTCGATCTCCTTGTGGGCGCTCAAGAAGCAATCGGCTGACGCCATTCACATCAACAGTCTCGACAGGTCTGCTGCTGACTACACGACCCGGGTGTGCATGCTGCAGGCCCTGCTGCGCGCCGATGACGAGGTGAACCCCGGCCCGGTCGACGGCGATCTTGGCCCACAGACGATGGAGGCCCTCAAGACGTTCGCTGCGCGCCATGGCTGGAAAGTCGACGACGACCGGGTCTACGTCCAGTTGATCGACAACATCCACCGGCTTCCGAACTGACCTGCGCCTCCTGGCGCAGTCGGCGTCAGGACCGGAAACGCACCGCGATCGGGCAATGGTCCGACGGGTGATCCTCCTCCGGAACGCCGCCGTAGACGTATTCCTCGAACGATCCCGGCTCGATGCGCGCAGCCGCATCGCGACCGGCGACGATAAAGTCGATGAACTCGCGGTACCGAGCCTTGCAGCCTGCCGAACGATCGCCAGACGCGAGGACCAGAGCCGCCGCCGGCGGGTCGCCGTCGTTCAGATCCGCCAGGAAGGCGTCGTTTCGCGCGGCGAGGCGGCGATTCCAATCCCCGAGGACGACGAAGGCTTCGCCCTGCCCTGCGCGTTGATCGATCCAGCTTTCCAGAACGGGCAGTTGCTCGAACAGCACCGGGCAATCCGGATCGCTCGCCGCGCGGCCGGAGTTGCATCCCGACTTCAGATGCACCGCCAGGAGCCGCAGAGGCCGCCCCTGATCGATGGTGATGTCGACGCCCCATCGAAGGTCAGGATTGCCAAGACCCAGGCCGGAGAGATCAGCATTGCGCCGCCACTGCAGCCGCTTGCTGACGGCGAAACCCACCGCCTGGTTCTGGATATGGAGGCCCGACCGGCCGCGACATTCGCCGCCACGTTCGCTGGCCGGTCGTGAGGACATGACCACATCATAGAGGGCGGGATCAAAGACCCGCTCGGCGGCGGCGCGGCTCTGCACCTCCTGAAAGGCGATTACATCCGCCCCCAAGGCGTCCACATGGCGACGCAGGGCGGCGTAGTCGACCTCGGTGCGTGGGCGGCACCCTTCGCCGTCCCGCTCAGCCAGATGTTCCAGGTTCCAACTCGCGACCTTGACGGGACGGTCCGGCGCCGCGACCGGCGGCAGACCAGCGCAACCGGTCACGAGGGTGGCGAGGGCAAGGGAAAGCAGGCGTTTCATGACCTCGGTCGTAGCGAAATCACAGCTTGACCGCCAGTTGGACAGGGGGCCGACCGTGATCTTGTCCACGACGGGGCCTGAACCAGAAGCGTCGCCCTTGCAGAACCGGATTAGAATCCCCCCTGACGTTCGGCCACCCGCAGATCGACGGACGCAGGTCTCACGACTTGTCGCGGCATCAGGTTTCGCCTTCGATTCCTTCCGATTTCAGGGAGTGAGGCGATGACCCGGTCCGACCCTCCGCTAAAGCGGTCGATCAGAAAGACCCAGTTGAGGCAGATGGTGCCGTTGGCTGACAGCACCATCTGGGAAATGGAGCAGCGCGGCGAGTTTCCGAAGCGCTTTCTCCTTACGCCCCGCTGCGTCGTCTGGGACCTCGACGAGGTCGAGGCCTGGCTGGCGCTTCGCCGCTCCAGGCCCATCCGGCGGGCGACGCCGCCGGACGTTCACAGGCGCGTCTCGCGCCCGGTCAGGGACGTGGCTCGAAACGGGGTCCTGCCGTTTCAGGGATAGCCAGGGCCGGCGTCCAGCCCCGCCCCTGCTCCCAGGCATCCACGGCGTTCGACCACTCCTGGGCCATATGCCGCCGCTGCATCTCGAACTCGGCCTTGTTGTAGACGCCGCGTGACGATCGCTCCTCGTGGGCGAGGCACTTCTCGATCCAGTCCGAGTTGAAGCCCATTTCATGCAGCAGGGTCGAGGCCGTCCGGCGCAGGTCGTGGACGGTGAAGGGCTCCAGCGGCAGTTCCTGGTCGCGGGCGCGCTCGGCGATGGCCATGGTCACCCGGTTGAAGGTGGCCCGGGACATGGGCGCGTCGGCGTCATAGCGCGACGGCAGGATGTAGCGGGAGTTGCCGGAACAGGTCTTCAAGGCCACCAGGATGTCCAGCATCTGGGTCGACAGATAGACGTTGTGCGGGCGCGACCGCTTCATCCGCTCCTTCGGGATCGACCAGACCGCGTTGTCGAAGTCCACCTCATCCCATGTCCCGTCCTGTAACTCGCTCTTGCGGACCATGCTCAGCAGGATGAACTTCAGGCCCAGGCGGATCGTGGGCAGCGTAGCCACCTCCCCCAGCAGCCCAAGCATGATCCGGATCTCGGACGGCGACAGCGACCGGTCGCGGGGGCGGAAGCGCGCGATCGCCGCCGGCGCCACGCCGTCGGCCGGGTTGTCGATCTTCTCGCCATGGAGGATGGCCCAGGCGTAGATCTGCTTGACGATGTCCCGGACATGGATGGCCGTGGCGGGCGCGCCCCGCTCCACGATGGACTTGCAATGGGCGCGCAGGTCATCCGGCGTGATCTCGCCCAGCAGCCGGTTGCGCCATTGCGGCAGGACTTCCCGGTTGAAGATGGACCGCCGCATATTGCGCGTGCTGTCCGCCATGGGCGCCTCGTCCATCCACTTCTGCGCCACATGGGCGAAGTCGCGGGCTTCCCGGAGCCGCCTCTTGGCGCGCTGCTTTTCCAGAGCCGGAGACACGCCTTCGGCGATCATCCGCTTGGCGTCGATGAGCTTCTCGCGGGCCCTGGAGAGCGACAGGCCTGTCAGCCCGTAGGACCCGAAAGTGACCGTCTCGCGCCGCCCGTTGAAGCGGTAGTCGTACTTGAAGGCGATGCCTCCTGACGGTGTTACGAGCACGTAAAGACCGTCCCTGTCGGTCTTTTTATACGCCTTTGATTTTCCTCGCGTATTCCTCAGTTCTGCGTCGGTAAGCATGCCACTTTCCCTTCCAAAAGACCGTCAGGCGTTTTCGGGATCCTCCACGGTCATTTTTCGCAACAAATTCAAAAACTTGTTTCGAAAAAAAGACCGTCAGGACGCCCTGGATGGGGTGACGGTATGAATCAGGGGCGGCTGAGGCAACGGACACGAGACCGTCAGGAAAGCCGTCATCACAAAAAAGAGACCCTCCGAAAGGCTTCGAAGGGTCTCGTCAAAATTCACTTTTACGTCAGTGACTTATAGGCATTTTCGGAAGCGATGCCGAAAGCTGCCGAAAGGCCTGAATTATTCCCACTCGATGGTGCCGGGCGGCTTGGACGTCACGTCATAGACGACGCGGTTGACGCCGCGGACTTCGTTGATGATGCGCGTGGCGGTCTTGGCCAGGACGTCCCAGGGGAACTGGTAGAAGTCGGCCGTCATGCCGTCGGTCGAGGTGACGGCGCGCAGGGCCAGCACCTTTTCATAGGTGCGGGCGTCGCCCTGGACGCCGACCGTCTTGACCGGCAGCAGCACGGCGAAGGCCTGCCAGATGTCGTCGTACAGGCCCGCCTTGCGGATCTCGTCCAGATAGATGGCGTCCGCGTCCTGAAGCGTGGCGACGGCGTCGGGCGTGATCTCGCCGGGGATGCGGATGGCCAGGCCCGGTCCGGGGAAGGGGTGGCGGCCGACGAAGGCGTCGGTCAGGCCCAGTTCGCGGCCCAGGGCGCGGACCTCGTCCTTGAACAGCTCGCGCAGGGGTTCGACCAGCTTCAGCTTCATGAAGTCCGGCAGGCCGCCGACGTTGTGGTGGCTCTTGATGACGTGCGAGGGGCCGCCGGTCGGGGACACGCTCTCGATCACGTCGGGATAGAGGGTGCCCTGAGCCAGGAAGGCGGCGCCTTCGATCTTATTCGCCTCGCGGTCGAACACCTCGATGAAGACGCGGCCGATGGTCTTGCGCTTGGTTTCCGGGTCGGAAATTCCGGCCAGTTCGCCGAGAAATTCCTTAGATGCATCAACGTGCACCAGCGGGATATTGTAGTGCTCGCGGAACAGGGTCGTGACCTGATCGGCCTCGCCCTTGCGCATCAGGCCGGTGTCGACGAAGACGCAGGTCAGCTGGTCGCCGATCGCTTCGTGGATCAGCACGGCGGCGACCGATGAGTCGACCCCGCCCGACAGGCCGCAGATGACCTTGGCGTCGCCGACCTGTTCGCGGATCTTGGCGATCTGCTCGTCGCGATAGGCGGCCATGGTCCAGTCGCCGGTCAGGCCCGCGACGCCGTGGGTGAAGTTCTTCAGCAGCTGGGCGCCGCGCGGCGTGTGCACCACCTCGGGGTGGAACTGCACGCCGTAGATCTTGCGCGTCTCATCGGCAATGGCGGCGAAGGGCGCGCCTTCCGAGGTGGCGATGACGTGGAAGCCTTCCGGCAGGGCCGTCACGCGGTCGCCGTGGCTCATCCACACCGGTTCGCGGTGGTCGAGGGCGCCGATGCCGGCGAACAGGGGGCTGTCCTTGGTGATGACGATCTCGGCGCGGCCGAACTCGGCGTGGTGGCCGCTCTCGACCTTGCCGCCCAGCTCGGCGCAGATCAGTTGCTCGCCGTAGCAGATGCCGAGGATCGGCGCGCCATAGTCGAAGACGGAACGGTCGACGCGCGGGCTGTCCGCCTCGGTCGTCGAGTTCGGGCCGCCCGACAGGATGATGGCCTGCGGCTGCATCGCCTTCAGGGCTTCACCCGCCTTGTTGAACGGGTGGATTTCGCAATAGACGCCGGCTTCCCGCAGGCGGCGCGCGATCAGCTGCGTCACCTGACTGCCGAAATCGACGATGAGCACCTTCTGGTGTTGGGTCGGCTGGGTCATGAGGTCGAATCCGGGGCGAGCGATTGGGCGAGGGTTTGGCCCTGAAGGGCCGGAATTTCAAGGGCGGCCAATTCAAGAGCAGAGAGGCCGTCTTCCGTCAGCACCTCGATCAGACCGTCCACGGCCTGGGCCAGGTTCTCGTCCACCAGATGCAGGGTCGAGGTCCAGTCGTGCAGGCCCGTCAGCTCGGCCTTGCCGTCCGACACCCCGCGCAGCGCGACCAGAGGCAGGCCGAAGGTCTGGGCGGCCCGCACCAGCGCCCAGGTCTCCATGTCCACCATCTCGGCGTCGATGGCGTCATAGGCGGCGCCCGAGACGACGTTTCCGCCGGTCGACAGGCGCGCGGTCGGCACGTCAGGGATGGGGCACGGCAGCGGCAGAACGGCGGGCATGTCCAGCAGCGGCGTCAACCCCTTCTCGAACCCCAGAGCGCTGGCGTCCATGTCGCGATAGGCCACGGACGACGCCTGATAGACCGCCGCATGATCCAGCACGCGCGACCCGCACGAGCCCAGCGACAGGATCAGATCCGGCGCCTCTCCCCTCGCCTCCAGCCGCGCCAGAGCCGCCGTCAGCGCCACCGCCCCCTCGACCGGACCGATGCCGGTCATCAAGGGGTCGATGCGGGCGCGCAGGTGCTCGCCATACTCGGCCGGCGCCGCCATCACCGGCAGGACCGTGACGGCGCCGTAGCGCTCCAGCCTCATGAGACGCGCTCATACAGGGCGATGAAGAAGCCGTCCGTGCCGGTGGCGGCGGGCGACAGACGCAGGCGATTCCCTTGCGCCAAGGCGGTTAGGCGCTCGCGCCCCGCCTCGGTCAGGTCCGCGCTGTGCGCCGCATCGGCCAAGGCGACAGGCGTGAAGTCAGAGTGCGCGGCCTCGAAGGCGGCGGCCGTCGCCTCGTTCTCGGCGCCCAGCACCGAGCAGGTGACATAGGCCAGACGGCCGCCCGGCCGCACCAGCTTGGTCGCCTGCCCCAGAATACGGACCTGCAACGCGTGCAGGCGCGCGACCTCTTCGGGCGTCAGGCGCCAGATGTCCTCCGGCCGACGCCGCCAGGCGCCCGAGCCCGAGCACGGCGCGTCGACCAACACCACGTCGGCCTGACCGTTCAGATCCTCGACCCCGCCGCCGTTCGTGCCCAGCAGGCGAAGGTCTGCCTCAACGCCCGCACGGGCCAGTCGGGGCTTCACATTGTCCAGACGCTTGGCCGAGACGTCGCAGGCGATCAGCGCCCCCTGCCCCTGCATGGCCTGCACCAGACCCAGCGTCTTGCCGCCGCCGCCCGCGCAATAGTCCACCACCGTCGCGCCGGGGAAGGCGCCGGACAGCCAGCCGACGACCTGACTGGCCTCGTCCTGAATCTCGAAATGACCGCTCTGGAAACCGTCCAGCGGCTGCACGTTCGGCGCAGGCTCTGCGTCCAGACGCAGGCCCCAGCCCGACAGTTCGGTGCGCTGGGGCGACAGGCCCGCGTCGCGCAGTTCGGTCTCGACCTCTTCCATCGTGGCGCGAAGGCTGTTGACGCGCAGATCCACCGGCGCGCGGCCGCTCAAACCTTCGACCTCTTCGCGCCAACGGTCGCCGTGGACTGCCTTCAGGTCCGCCGTCACGAAGTCCGGCAGGGCGACCTCGGCCAGATCGGCCGCGTCCTCGCCCGCCATGATGCGGCCGCGCTCGTGCTTGGACAGGGGGCGCGGGCCATAGCCTTCGCCATTATAGAGGCCTTCGATCTCCTCCAGCGTCGCGCGGTCCAGCAGCGACAGGGCGCCGATCACCAGGGCGCGCCCGTCCTGACGTCCTCCCATGAAGGCCGACAGACGGCCGCGCGCGCGCAGCACCTGATAGACGCGCTCGGCGATGGCGCGGCGGTCGCGCGATCCGGCGTAGCGGTTCTGCTGGCTCCAGGCCTTGAGCACGGCGTCGGCGGGCTGGCGCCCCTGGGCGATGCTGTCGAGGATGGCGGCGGCGGCGGCCAGACGGGCGGCTGGGGTCAAATCAGACTCGGATGAAAAGGGCCAGAAGGCACAGCGCCAGTCCCGCGAGCGAGACCAGCCAAACCAGCGACCGGATATAGGGAACGCCCAGGGCGTAGAGCGGGATATAGGCGACGCGCGCCCAGAAGTAGAGGGCCGCGCCCCATGCCGTCAGCGCGCCGGTCTGATCGGCGACCTGGGCGATCAGCACGGCGCCGATGAACAGCGGCAGGGTCTCGAACAGATTGGCCTGCGCCCGTTCCAGGCGGCCGACGACGGGGCTGTGCGCCTCGGGCGTCGTGTCCCGCGCCCCGGCGTTCCACGACAGGCCGAACTCGCGCGTCCGGGCGAAGGCGGGCAGCAGAATCTGGATCAAAGCGAGCGCCAGCGTCGCCGCCAGATAGGTGAGTTCAGTCGTCACGCCCGTCTCCTGTTCCACTAGCCCAAAACAAAACCGCTCCCGACCGGGGCCGGGAGCGGATCAGGTCAGCCCTGACGATAGTTGGGCGCCTCGCGCGTGATCATCACGTCGTGGACGTGGCTTTCACGAAGGCCCGCATTGGTGATGCGGACGAAGCGCGCGCGCTCCTGGAAGTCCGGGATGGTGGCGCCGCCGACATAGCCCATCGAGGCGCGCAGCCCCCCGACCAGCTGATGCACCACCGGGGCGATCGGCCCCTTGTAGGCCGTCTGGCCCTCGATGCCTTCGGGGACCAGCTTCTCGGACGAGACTTCCTTCTGGAAGTAGCGGTCGGCCGAGCCGCGCGCCATGGCGCCCACCGAGCCCATGCCGCGATACGACTTGTAGGACCGGCCTTGATACAGGAAGACCTCGCCGGGACTTTCGTCGGTGCCCGCGAACATCGAGCCCATCATGGCGACATTGGCGCCCGCCGCGATGGCCTTGGCCAGATCGCCCGAGAACTTGATGCCGCCGTCGGCGATGACCGAGGCGCCCGTGCCTTCCGCCGCGCGGGCGGCGTCGACGATAGCCGTCAGTTGCGGCACGCCCACGCCCGCGACGATGCGGGTGGTGCAGATGGAGCCCGGACCGATGCCGACCTTCACCGCATCGGCGCCAGCGTCGATCAGGGCGCGCGTAGCGTCATAGGTGGCGACGTTGCCGGCGATGATCTGGACGCGGTTGTTCTCGCGCTTGATGCGCTCGACCACCTGGGCGACCGAGGCCGAGTGGCCGTGGGCGGTGTCGATCACCACCACGTCCGCGCCCGCATCGGCCAGCGCCATGGCGCGCTCGAACCCTGCGTCGCCGACGGTCGAGGCGGCGCCGACGCGCAGACGGCCCTGCTCGTCCTTGCAGGCGTTGGGGAAGGCCTGGGCCTTCTGGATGTCCTTCATGGTGATCAGGCCGACGGCGCGATAGGCGTCGTCCACCACGATGACCCGCTCGATCTTGCGCGTGCGCAGCAACTCGCGCGCCGCCTCGCGCCCGGCCGAACCTTCACGCAGGGTGATCAGCTCGCCGGTCGTCATCAGATCGGCGGCCTTGAGGTTCAGGTCCGTCTCGAAGCGCATGTCGCGGTTGGTCAGCATGCCGACCAGCTTGCCGCTCTTGGGATCGACCACGGGGAAGCCGGTGATCTTCTTGCGCTCTACGATCTGGAGGACTTCGCCCAGCGTCGTGTCGGGGGCGACCGTGACCGGGTTCACCACCATGCCGCTTTCATAGCGTTTGACGGCGCGGACCTCTTCGGCCTGCTCGTCGATGGTCATGTTCCGGTGCAGCACGCCCATGCCGCCCGCCTGCGCCATGGCGATGGCCAGGCGGCTTTCCGTCACCGTGTCCATGGCGGACGACAGCAGCGGGATGTTCAGTTTGATTTCGCGTGTCAGCTGGGTCGAGACATCGACATCAGCGGGCATGACCTCGGACGGACCGGGTTCGAGCAAAACGTCATCGAAGGTTAGGCCTTCGCGTATCTCCATTTGGAGCCTCCATTTTGCGGGCCGCGTATAGCCCCCGTTGGCGGGGAACCGCAACCCCAAGCCCGCGCTATCGTGCATATAAGAGAAATTGCCTTGAAACGGACGGCGAGAGGCCGCATTTCCCGATAATGGTTCGCATCTTGATCAACACGGCGAGACGGCTGGCGCTC
>Ga0308157_10001253_pt1 | contig 56040 bp, 50 predicted proteins | sample PhyBR1_FD_201035 | JGI IMG/M metagenome (GOLD analysis project Ga0308157, IMG submission 201035) | Phyllosphere microbial communities from UC Gill Tract Community Farm, Albany, California, United States - DLSLB.R1 | ecosystem: Host-associated > Plants > Phyllosphere > Unclassified | place: USA...
GTTGTAATTGAAGCTTTAGAAACCAAAGCACCATGGCAGTTAGGTACCGATCCAAAAATGCAGGTGCTGCTTAAGGATATGTACCTGTTGGAAATCAACTCCGATAAGAATATAGTTTTTTCAAAAAAAATCGAGAAAAAAAATTCTGTTGAAGTACCAGCAGGATTAAACTGGGAGGAGATGAGAAGGTATGGTGTTTTCGACTATATATTCTGCCAAAATATAAATAAAGCCGGCGATTTCGTTTTATTTTATCGCTTAAATGACAGGATAGGAAGTAATAAGAAAATAGCTAAAAAGCCATTATGGACGCTAGGTATAGTATCTTGTGTTGCTGGTGAATATGGCTTTGAAACACTGCCTTTGTATGGAGACAACATAAAAATTTATCCCGGGCTGGCCAAAAATGGATATATAAGGCTGCTTGAGGTAAATGAAAAAACCAAACAGGGAGAAATGCGATTGGAGAAAATAAATTATTAATTTGCTTTGTCTGACATCAGCTCAAAACCACCGGCCACCATAGAGTGGGAATAATAGTGAAGCCCTGCAATTGCAGGGTTTTTTATTAATAAGTAATGTGGCACTTAAGTATTTGTGTAAGCCAAACGATTTTCCGCTTTCAATGTTTCTAAATTTCCTGTTTTGTTGACGTCTCAAAAAGTTTATTTTTTAACACTTTTTGTTAAAATAAATAAGTCTTGTAAAGTTGTAATATGATTGCTTATCAATATATTTGCAATGGTGAGGGCGTAATTTTTTAACTATTTCGCAAATGAAGAAGGTTTTTATTTTAACATTTATGCTGTTGTCCGCAGTGTTGGCATCAGCACAGGGAAAAGATCATTCAAAACAGCAAAATCAGTCTGTTGAAGCTAAGGAAGACGGTTACTTTGTAACTCATAAAGTAACTCCCGGAGAGCAGATTATAATGATCTCTAAAAAGTATCTGGTAGATCCACAGGATATTTACAAGTACAATAAAGGTGCTGTAGATGGCATATCGGCAGGTATGACCCTGATGATCCCGCTTCATAAATCCCATAAAAAAGATATCCCGGCATTTATAAAAACCATTGAAAAGGAAAATCTCGCAAAAGCGGGAACAATCCAGGCTGGCGGTAAGGGGTAAAAGCAACAGTACGGCATAATGATTGTATCGTTCTTTTAACTGAAAATTATAAAGATTAATGATACAATTAGTCATTACAAAAAGTAACTTTGCAATGGCAATCTATAAATATGCTCAAAATGAAATATACCGTAATCGCTCTGTTTTTAATGCTGTTATTATCTGCGCCCCTACACGCGCAGGATTATAAAAAACATACAGTTACCAAGGGCCAGACCGTAACGGATATTGCAAAGCTTTATAAAATTACGCCATACGATATCTACAGGCTTAATCCCGATGCCAGGAACGGCCTGAAGGAAAATGCCACTATACTTATACCGGCGCAGGTAGATAAGACCGCCCCGGCAAAAGAAAAGCCGACTAAGGTAGCGAACACGATACACGAAGTGCAGCCTAAGGAAACACTGTACAGCCTTTCCAAAAAATATAATGTTACTGTTGAGGATATCCAGAAAGCAAATGGTGATGCCTTAAAAGAAGGGCTTAAGGTAGGGCAACAGGTTATTATCCCTGTAAAGGGGAGCGGGGTAACCGCCCAGGTAAAGGCAGCCGAAAAAGCAGATGCCAAAAAAGATGTGAATGCGTACATCTACCATATTGTTGAGGCTGGGGAGACCAAGTATTCCATTGCCAAAAAACACGGCATTACAGTTCAGCTTATAGAAGACCTTAATCCTGCGGTGAAAGATACATTGCCGACAGGCTATAATCTTAAGCTCGTAGATAAGGGTGTAGTGAAGACGGTTGGGCCTGATGATGCTAAACCGGGTACTGCTACTTATACCGTACAGCCAAAAGAAACGATCTACAGCATTTCCAAAAAAACGGGGATTACGGAAGGGGAACTTATCGCGCTTAATCCTGAACTGAAAGATGGCCTGAAAGACGGAATGGTGCTAAAGCTTCCCGCCGGTAAATCGGTTACTGAAACTGAGGAGATAATTGTGTCCACGGTCAAAGTTGCTCCGGGTAAGATAACCGACCTTACGAAATCGCTTAAAAAATCGGAAGAAAGGGAATTGGTGTTGTTGATGCCGTTTAACCTTTCAAGGATAGAAAGTGATACCGTTCGCCGACAACTTCTCCGTACAGATAAGTTCCTGAATATGACACTCGATTTTTATGCCGGCGCCCTTATGGCAGTAGATTCTGCTAAAACTTTGGGCCTCCCGCTTAAAGTCAGAATTCTGGATTCAAAAGAAAGTAAAAATACATCTGATGTAAACGGCCTTGCTTCGACTATGGCTTCGGCGGATGCGGTTATTGGCCCATTCTTCCAGAACAATGTAGAGAACGCGGCAGCGCTTCTGGCTCCTAAAAACATACCAGTTATCAGCCCGCTGTCGAAAGATTCGGGTAAGCCTTACCGCAACCTTTATAACTCGATACCTTCTCCATTAACTGTGCGGATGGCTATGCTGGATTACCTTAAATCTAAAAACGGCAATGTAGCCGCATTAGTTGATTCTAAGAAAGCCAGCAGCAAGGAATTTATAAGGTCAAATTATCCGGGAGTGAAATTTATCGAAAGAGGCGTAAACGATGCAGCAATTAAGGCGCAGTTAGTAAAAGACAGGCCTAACTATATTATTCTGGATACCGACAGCTCCAATATGATGATTGCGGCTACCAAAATAATTGCGGGTATGCTGCCGGAATATAACATACAGCTTGTGGTGCTGGAACATACCGAAGCGCTTGAGAACGATGAGCTGCCAACGGCCCGCCTGATGAGCCTTAAATTGCTTTACCCATCGGTAACCCGTGATAATATAACCCCTGAGGCTCTTGTTTATGCCAGGGTATTTAAAGAGAAAAACGGGATAGTACCAAGCCAGTTTGCCACGCGCGGATTTGATGTGACTTTCGATACTATTTTAAGGCTGTTCCAGGAAGATGGCTTTGCGGAAGCTACAGCAGCTGTGTCATCAGAACAGGTTGAGAACAAATTTTCATATTCGTCTGAAGAGGGTGGAAATTACAATACCGGGGTATACATCATGCAATACGACGAACAACTTACCATAAAACAAGCGGAATAATGACATCTAAAATAACCTACCTCGGCGACCTGAGAACATCATCAATACACCTGCAATCCGGTACTGAAATTTTGTCTGACGCACCCACTGACAACAGGGGCAGGGGTGAGGCTTTTTCTCCAACCGACACCGTTGCCAACGCATTAGGCAGCTGCATGGTCAGTATTATGGGTATAAAGGCCATGGATATGGGGTTGGATATGGTTGGCTCTACTGTAGAGGTAACTAAGGTTATGCAGTCGGAACCGCGCAAGATATCCAAAATCGGTATTGTTATCAATATGAACCTTGAGGCTGACGAAAAGACCAGGACAATAATGGAGCGTGCTGCCATGACATGTCCGGTTTTCCTGAGCCTGCATCCGGATATTGAGAAGGATGTTGTGTTTAATTGGTAATCTCAGGAATGGACGACCAACAGAAATTCCTTATAAAGCTCGCTCATACCAAAATGCCGTTCGGCAAATACGAAGGCCGGTATCTTATCGAGCTGCCCGAGCATTACGTGGTTTGGTATCATGGCAAGGGTTTTCCGAAAGGGCAGCTGGGCGCCCAATTGCGCCTGGTATATGAACTGAAGCTCAATGGGCTTGAGAATATAATCAGGAATATAAAAGCCCAATTTCCTAAATAAATTTATCAATTTTTTAATGAAGCAATGTGCCAATTATATGAGTTTTCTAATAATTGGTACATTAGTCCGTTTATCTAAATGTCGATTTTCAGATGGATCAATTATTTCACAACACAGATAATCGTTACATTGAACAATTGATATATTGATTAATTTTCATGAATTTAATTTCGTACTTTTGCCACGTTTTTACTAAACACAACAACTACAACACACAACAGTATAATGAAGCAGACGAAATATATTTTTGTTACAGGAGGCGTGAGCTCTTCCCTAGGGAAGGGTATTATTGCCGCATCCCTGGCAAAACTATTGCAGGCAAGAGGTTACAGGGCTACCATCCAGAAATTTGATCCGTACATTAACGTAGACCCGGGTACATTAAACCCGTACGAACACGGCGAATGCTACGTAACCGATGATGGAGCCGAAACCGACCTTGACCTTGGCCATTACGAGCGTTTTCTTAATGTGCCAACATCACAGGCTAACAATGTAACTACAGGAAGAGTATATCTTTCGGTAATTGAAAAGGAGCGCCGCGGTGAGTTTTTGGGTAAAACGGTACAGGTTGTGCCGCACATTACGAACGAGATAAAAGAACGTATGCAGCAGCTGGGCAATACCGGCGATTATGATATTGTGATTACCGAGATTGGCGGAACTGTGGGCGATATAGAATCGCTTCCTTACATCGAATCGGTAAGGCAGCTGATCTGGGATCTGGGCGAAAGCAATGCTATTGTTATCCACCTTACACTGGTTCCGTACCTGGCGGCAGCGGGAGAACTTAAGACCAAGCCTACACAGCACTCGGTAAAAACACTGATGGAAAGCGGTATTAAAGCCGATATCCTGGTGTGCCGTACCGAGCATGAATTATCGTCGGACCTGAAGCAGAAGCTTGCTTTGTTTTGTAACGTGAAAAGAGAAGCAGTTATCCAGTCGATTGACGCTTCTACGATATATGATGTGCCAAACCTTATGCTTGAGGAAGGGCTTGACAGGGTAGCGTTGAAGAAACTGGACCTTGAAGAAAAAAACACACCGGACCTCCAGCAATGGAATGAGTTCCTGTTCAGGCTGAAGAACCCGAAACATACTGTGAGCATTGGGCTTGTGGGTAAATATGTGGAGCTTCAGGATTCGTACAAGTCAATTCTTGAGGCCTTTATCCATGCGGGTTCTGCCAATGAGACTAAAGTGAATGTTATCAGTGTCCACTCCGAATACATTGACAGTGAGAATGCCGCGGAGAAGCTTGCAGGGCTTGATGGTATTATTGTAGCTCCGGGCTTTGGAGGCAGGGGTATTGAAGGAAAAATAGAAACGGTGCGCTATGCCAGGGAGAATAATATTCCGTTCTTCGGAATATGCCTGGGTATGCAGATGGCCGTGATAGAATATGCAAGGAATGTAATGGGCTGGAAAGATGCCAACTCTACCGAGATGAATGAGCACACGGCCTATCCGGTGATCAATATCATGGAAGAGCAGAAAACCATAACCGATAAGGGTGGTACCATGCGCCTTGGAGCATGGAAATGCGACCTGGCAGCAGGATCGCTTGCCAATACTATATATGGCGCGGAACACATTATGGAACGCCACCGCCACCGTTATGAATTTAACAGCGCTTACGCAGAAGATATGCAGAAGGCAGGCCTTAAAGCTTCCGGTATTAACCCGGATACAGGGCTTGTTGAGGTGATCGAGATCGAAAACCATCCGTTCTTTATCGGGGTGCAGTACCATCCGGAATATAAGAGTACGGTAGCCAACCCGCATCCGCTTTTCGTTAGCTTTGTGAAGGCGGCTGTAGATAAGAAAAATGAATAAATGCCTTAGGCATCGCCCATCGGGCTATATTGTGAATTAATTTAAAGTAAATGGAAAAAAGGTTAGATTTAAAAACGCTTCTTGGTTTCGGCCTTATAGCAGTATTGCTATTGTGGATGATATACAACCAGTCCGCCAACCGCCAGGAAGAACTGAAGGAAAAAGCTAAAAAAGAACAGATTGAGAAAGCGAAGCAAAAGCAGGTGCCGGAGCAAAAGGCAGCCGCTTTGCCGCAGGATTCCATTTCTAAAGATTCGCTAAGGCTTGCCGGGCTTAAAAGTTCTCTTGGGGCATTTGCCTACAGCGCTACTTTGCCTTCTGCAAAAGAGAATATTACAGAAATAAAGAATGAACTGCTTACACTTCGTATCTCCAACAAAGGGGGGTATATCAGAGAAGCAAACCTGAACAATTTTGAACAGTTCAGTAAAGGTTCGCAGAAAAGGGTGGAGCTTATCAAGCAAAATAACGCAAACCTTAACCTGCAGTTTAAAACACAGGATAACCGCATTCTGAACACTAAAGACATGTACTTTGAGCCAACGGTAACTACCGAAGGCCAGAACCAGGTATTGGCGATGAGGCTTAAGGCCGGTGCCAACCAGTTTTTGGAGTACCGCTATGTACTGAAGCCGAATGAGTTTATGCTCGATTTCTCTATCCGTACACAGGGCCTTGCCCAGGTGCTGGATACGTCTAAGCCATTAGACCTGGAGTGGCAGCTGAAAGCGTTCAGGAATGAGAAGAGTGTATCGTATGAAAACCGTTATACCGACCTTGTTTATGAATATGAAGGAGGGAAGGATGATTATCTCGGACAGGGCAAGCACGAATCTGAAAAAGTTGAAGGTGTAACATTTGTGGCCTTTAAACAGCACTTCTTTGCTTCGGTACTATTAACCGATACACCGTTTAAAACTGCTGAGCTGACATCTGAAAACCTTGTTAATGATGATAAGACGGATACGATCTTCACTAAAAAGTTCACAGCAAAAATGCCACTGGAATTCAAAGGTGGCGAGGTGAGCTATAACATGAACTGGTATTACGGACCGGCAGATTATAAGATACTGAATGATTACGACAGGAACCTCGACGAGATCATGCCGTTGGGCTGGGGTATCTTCGGGTGGATCAACCGATTTATCTTTATCCCTGTATTTACATTCCTGAGCAAGTTCCTTCCGTACGGTATCGGTATTATAATCTTTACAATACTTATAAGGCTGGTAATGTCTCCGGTAACCTATAAATCCTACCTGTCTCAGGCTAAGATGAAGGTACTGCGTCCGGAAATACAGGAAATCAACGAGAAGCACAAGAAAGACCCGATGAAGCGCCAGCAGGAGACGATGAAGCTTTACAGCAGCGCGGGCGTAAACCCAATGGCAGGATGTTTGCCGGCACTTATGCAGCTTCCGGTATTCTACGCGCTCTTCCAGTTCTTCCCGTCGTTCTTCGATTTAAGACAGAAAAGCTTCCTTTGGGCTACCGACCTTTCGTCGTATGACTCTGTTATCCACCTGCCATTCTATATACCATTCTATGGCAACCACGTGAGCCTTTTCCCGATATTGGCTTCAGTAGCGATTTTCTTCTACATGAAGATGACCACGGGCGACCAGAGTATGTCGGCGCCACCGCAGGAAGGCATGCCGGATATGAGCAAGGTAATGAAGATCATGATCTATGTTTCACCGGTCATGATGCTTATCTTCTTCAACAACTACGCATCAGGATTGAGTTTGTATTACTTTATCTCCAACCTTATTACGATAGGTATTATGCTGGTGATAAAGAACTACATCGTGAGGGAAGACAAGATCCACGCGCTTATCCAGGCAAATAAGGCCAAGCCGAAAACGCAAAGCCGCTTCCAGAAGAAAATGCAGGACATGATGGAGCAGGCACAGGAGCAGCAAAAAAATAAACAGATTAAAAAATAAGGCATAAAACCGTCCGGAATTCCGGGCGGTTTTCTTTTTATAATCCAAGTAAGGCCGTTGAATATGGTTAGGCATTTTGCCTGTAAAAACTTATATTTGCGCTTATCCTTTTACAACAACACAACAATGCAGCAATTATCCGAACTCAATGCTATATCTCCGATAGACGGCAGGTATAGGGGCAGAACACTTCCGTTATCACGCTATTTTTCTGAAAAGGCGCTTATCAAATACCGTATCCTTGTAGAGATAGAATATTTTATCGCGCTGTGCGAATTGCCGCTACCGCAACTGGAGGGAGTAGATAAGGCTGTGTTCGGGCCACTTCGTGAGCTTTACAAAACGTTTGGCCCTGATGAGGCGCTTCAGATAAAAGAAATCGAAAAGACCACCAATCACGACGTGAAGGCTGTGGAATACTTTATAAAAAGCGCATTTGACAAATTGGGCCTTGAAGCCTACAAAGAGTTTATACACTTTGGGCTTACTTCGCAGGACATCAATAACACGGCGATACCGCTAAGCACGAAGGAAGCGTTTCACGAAGTATATATGCCTGCCCTGACAGCCGTGATTAATAAGCTGAAGGAATTAAGCATAGAATGGGCTAATGTGCCGATGCTGGCCCGTACGCACGGACAGCCGGCTTCACCGACCCGTTTGGGAAAAGAGATAGGTGTGTTTGTAGAACGCCTGGAAGAGCAGTTGAGGTTATTGTTCAATGTTCCGTTTGCAGCCAAATTTGGCGGGGCAACAGGTAACTTTAATGCACACGTTGTTGCTTATCCTAAAACAGACTGGAAACAGTTTGGTAATGAGTTTGTGGAGGCTACACTTGGACTGAAACATTCCTTCCCTACAACACAGATTGAGCATTATGACCATTTTGCGGCTTTCTTTGACGGATTAAAACGTATCAATACGATCTTTATCGACCTTGACAGGGATATCTGGACCTACGTGTCGATGGATTACTTTAAGCAAAAGATAAAGGAAGGGGAGATCGGTTCTTCGGCCATGCCGCATAAAGTAAATCCGATTGACTTCGAAAATTCTGAAGGCAACCTGGGTATTGCCAATGCGATATTCGAACACCTTTCGGCTAAACTTCCGCTGTCGAGGCTGCAGCGCGACCTAACCGACAGTACTGTACTCCGCAATATTGGTGTGCCGATGGGGCATACGCTTATTGCTTTTGACGCTACATTGAAAGGCCTGAACAAGTTGTTGCTGAATGCTGATAAGTTTGCGGAAGACCTCGAGAAGAACTGGGCTGTAGTAGCGGAAGCGATCCAGACAATCCTTCGCCGTGAGGCCTATCCGAATCCTTATGAGGCGCTAAAAGACTTAACACGTACCAATACTGTTATTAATAAAGACGCGATACATAAGTTTATAAACAACCTGGATGTGAATGCGGAAGTGAAAAAAGAATTGCTGCAAATAACTCCGGATACTTATCTTGGAATCGTATAGCGGGCTTGTAGGTTAATAGTTGTTAAAAATGTTTTAAATTTAGTTTTGAGATTGTAGTAGATATGTATTACATTCCTAAAATACGTATCTTGCAGGAATAGGGAAAACAGGCTTTTTTGAAGTATCATTGTATGTTTTCCTTTATGGGCAGATTTCTTTCCTGCCATTTCATCTAAACTATATGTATGACAGAAAACACAGTGGCTGAAACTTCACACCATCTGTATCCCCTTATAGGGGACCTGGGCCTTATTCTTATGACGGCAGGCATTGCGGTGCTGCTGTTCAAGAAAATACGCCAACCCCTCGTGCTGGGCTACCTGATAGCCGGTTTCCTTGCCGGGCCTTATTTTGAATTTTTTCCTTCGGTAAAAGACAAACATAACGTTGAGGTATGGGCCGAGATAGGCGTGATCATCCTGCTGTTTAGCCTCGGGTTGGAATTTAGTTTCAAGAAACTCATGCGGGTGGGAGGCTCAGCCTCCATCACGGCGGTAGTGCAGATATCTTCCATGATCGGATTGGGATACCTGACCGGGCAGCTTATGGGGTGGTCGCAGATGGACAGTATTTTTCTCGGAGCTATATTATCAATATCTTCCACCACCATCATTATAAGGGCATTTGAAGAAGTAGGAGTCAAGAGCCAGAAATTCGCGGGTATTGTTTTCGGTACGCTCATCATTGAAGATATTGTAGCGATATTACTTTTGGTATTGCTCTCTACTATTGCGGTGAGCCAGCAATTCTCGGGTGTCGAGCTGTTGGAATCGGCCATCAAGCTGGTGTTCTTTCTTATACTGTGGTTTTTGGGAGGTATCTTTTTTATACCGACTTTCTTTAAAAAAGCTTCTAAGCTCCTGAATGAAGAAACCACCTTGATAATAGCATTGGCGATGTGCCTTATGATGGTTATCCTTGCTACAAAAGCGGGCTTTTCACCGGCGCTCGGTGCATTTATCATGGGCTCGATCATCGCGGAAACAACCAAAGCCGAACGTATAGAACACCTTATAAAACCTGTAAAAGACCTGTTTGGTGCGGTGTTCTTTGTATCTGTAGGGATGCTTATCAATCCTGCCACAATTGCCGAATACTGGCCGGCAATCCTGATTATTACACTGGTAACCATCGTAGGTAAAACGATGTCTACAACAGTTGGGGCATTGCTTTCGGGGCAGCCATTAAAACAGTCGGTACAGGCAGGTATGAGCCTTGCCCAGATCGGGGAATTCTCTTTCATTATTGCAACATTAGGGATGACGCTCAATGTAACGAGCAGTTATCTGTATCCTGTAGTGGTTTCCGTATCGGCCGTAACCACATTTACTACTCCTTTCTTTATACGCTCATCGCTGTCATTTTACAATGTATTGCAAAAGGTGCTGCCAAAGGGGCTGCAAAAGCGCATTGAGGATTATAGCTACAGTACCCAGTCCATCCGCTCGGCAAGCGACTGGAAAGTATTCCTAAAGGCTAACATAACCCATATTGTCATCCATTCGGTAATCATTCTCGGCGTGGTGCTGTTGACTACCCGCTACATACTGCCGGGAACTTTAGGCTCCGAATGGGATAATATCCTTATTACCTGTGTCGTGTTCGTTATCGTGTCGCCTTTCCTTTGGGCGCTTGCCCTTCGCAGAGTGGCCGGCAAGGCTATGGAAGGCATTAAGCGCGACCGCAAGTATAAGGGGCCGGTAACATTGGTACTGTTTATCCGGATCTGCCTGGCGCTATTTTATATTGGCCTTTTGCTCAACAATTTCTTCTCGCCGTTAATTGCCCTCGGAGCATTGGTTGTACTTATCCTCGGAGGATTGCTTTTTCCGAAAAAACTGCAGCAGGTATACTATTATCTTGAAAGCCATTTTATTAAGAACCTTAATAGCCGGGAGATATCACAGCGTATTAAGAACAGGAGCGAGCTCACGCCATGGGACGGACATATGGCATTGTTTGAAATTCCACAGGAATCGGAAATGGCCGGAAAATCATTGGAAGAACTAAGGCTAAGGGAGCAGATAGGCATCAATATAGCGATCATCAAAAGGGGAGGCAAAACTATAAATGTGCCGCCAAGAAGCGAAAAACTATATCCCAAAGATATGCTTTATGTAATTGGTACCGATGAACAGGTAGCGGCTTTTGAAGAGCACCTTAAAAACACCAGCCTTCCTCAGGATTCTGAAACAGGGGAGGTTGTGCTGAAAAAATTCCCTTTGCTCAACAACGAATTTGTCGGAAAAAGCATCCGGGAAGCCCAGCTTCGTGAAAAAACTGAAGGCCTGGTTGTGGGTATCGAGAGAAATAATGAAAGGATTATCAATCCCGACTCTACTATGGTACTCAAAAAGAATGACGTGCTGTGGATGGTGGGAAATAAAGATTTATTGGAGGAATTGTTTTAACTTCACGAAAAACATTCGGAATTTTTTATGGCAAACAGGATTCTTATCATTTTTGCACATCCCCTGTTCGAGAAATCGAACGCTAATGATACGCTGGTAAAGCATATTCCCGATTCGCCCAATATTACATTCCATGACCTTTATCAGGAATACCCAGAGTTTGATATCGACATGAAAAGGGAACAGGAGCTTCTGTACAATCATGATATTATCATCTGGCATCATCCTATGTATTGGTACAGCTGTCCTCCATTATTAAAGCAATGGATCGATATTGTACTGGAACATGGCTGGGCGTACGGCAAGGAAGGCTTTGCACTGAAAGGAAAATTGCTGCTTCAGGTGATTACCACGGGCGGCAGGAAAGAAAACTATAGTGCCACAGGGCGTGACCGTTTTGCAATTACAGAGTTGCTCGCTCCCTTTAGCCAGACCGCTAAAGTTTGCAATATGGGTTATCTCCCTCCGTTTGTAGTGCACGGTACACATTCCATGGACACAACGGATTTTGAGGACAATGGCGCCCTGTACAGGGAGATCCTTCTTGAATTGGAAAGAACCAGGCCGGACCTTGAAGAGCTTTCAATATATATGTATTTCAACGATTGGTTCACTCAAAAACATAAGCAATGGACGGATTCTTCTTCCAGGCAATAATATATCTTGCGGCAGCGGTAGTCTGCGTACCCATCGCCAAAAAAGTTGGGCTCAGTTCTATTCTGGGTTACCTTTTTGCGGGTATTATCATAGGGCCCTTCGTTTTGGGTTTTATTGGCCAGGAAGGGCAGGATATTATGCACTTCGCCGAATTCGGCGTGGTGATGATGCTGTTCCTTATCGGGCTTGAACTTGACCCTTCCAAATTCTGGAGGATGCGAAAGTTTATTATTGGCATGGGATCGCTACAGGTGATACTCACTGCTACAGTTTTGTTCATAGCCTGTTCCATTGTAATGCGATGGAGCTGGCAGTCAACACTTGTTGTGGCATTGGCACTCACATTATCGTCTACCGCGATCGTAATGCAGACCCTTAAAGAAAAAGGGCTCACCAAAACATCCATGGGGCGTTCGGCATTTGCCGTATTGCTGTTCCAGGATATTGCCGTTATCCCTATTCTTGCCATATTGCCGCTTTTGAGTACAGGCGGTTTCGTGAACGAAGACATCAACCATTCCCTTATATCAGAATTACCGGGATGGATACAAACGCTTATAGTATTCGCCACGATGGGAATGGTATATGTAGGTGGAAGGTTTATCATTGTACCGCTGCTGCATATTGTCGCCCGCACACGGCTTCAGGAGCTGTTTACGGCATCGGCACTGCTTTTGGTGATGTCCGTTTCATACATGATGCAGCTGGTTGGGCTTAGCCCGGCATTAGGTGCTTTTCTCGCCGGATTGGTTTTGGCCAACAGCGAGTTCCGCCACGAACTGGAAGGCGATATCGCACCTTTTAAAGGGTTGCTGTTGGGGTTATTCTTTATTGGCGTCGGGGCTTCTATCAATTTCCGTCTTATAATGGCCGATCCGGCTTTCATCATTATTTTCTGCACCATCTTTAATGTTATCAAGTTCTTCGTATTGATAGGTATCGGCAGGATATACAAGAAAAGTTCCGACCAGAACCTCTTATTTGCATTCAGTCTCAGCCAGGCCGGAGAGTTTGGTTTTGTTATACTCGGATTTGCTACGCAGCTGCATCTTATGCCGACACAGCTTTCCAGCCAGATGATGGCAGTGATAGCAATGAGCATGATCGGTACGCCTTTTTTACTGCTGATCAACGAAAAGTGGATAGACCCGTTTTTTGGAGTTAAGGAAAAACAGCCCAAAAAGAAATATGACAAGATTGACGACAATGAGCAAAATGATGTTGTTATTGCCGGGTTTGGGAATTTCGGCAGTACCATAGCACGTTTATTAAAAACCAATGGCATCCCTGCAACAGTATTGGATATGGATAGCGACCGTGTTGAGTCGTTGCGCAAATTGGGCTTTAAAGTATATTATGGCGATGCTTCAAGGCTTGAACTTTTAAAAGCGGCCGGATGTGAAAACGCGAAGCTTTTTATTGCAGCGATAGACAATCCGCAGGTGAACCTTCAGGTGGTTGAGATTATTAAGAAACATTTCCCGAACCTGAAAATTCTCGCACGGGCCCGCAACCGAAGCGATGCTTTTGAATTATTGGATATGGGGATAAGTAATTTTTATCGTGAAAATATGTACAGTGCGGTGCACCTGGGTGTAGATGCCCTCGTGGAGTTGGGACACAGGCGCTATACTGCTACAAGACAGGGGCAGCGCTTCATGAAATATGATGAGCAATCTATAGTGAGGCTGGCTGAAAAACGCCATGATAAAAAAGCGTTCCTTATGACCGCTATGGAAGAATTGGAATTGCAGGAGCAGCTGCTCAAGAATGATCTGTACTCGCAACTGGGTGCCCAGGACCATGCATGGGAAAGTACGGACCTTAAGAAAGAAGAAAAAGAAGGCAAGAAAGAATAATTACCGGATCGGAATCCATACCTCTTCTTCAGAATCCGGGCTGCCGTGTTTGTATTTTTCGCCCATGACTTCAAAATGTGGCCTGTTATCCAGGGCATATCCCGAAGCAGGCAGCCATTCCCGGAAGATATACGTGTAAAAATCTTGTGCATTCTCATGGTTTCCTTTGTAATGGAAAACAGCATAGCGCCCTGAAGGGATTTCTAAGGCTTCCATTCCTTCAGGAGGGTTGCTAAAATCAGAGACTTCCACGGCTGCCCATTTTTCAAATTCAGCTAATGGATTGAAATTCATGAAAAAATTATCAGGATACAATTGCACAGAATATAATTCATGGCCTTTCGCGCAGCTAATCTTTTTTCTCAGCGGCATAAAGCTGTTCCATAATTTAAAGGTAGTATTATGGGTAAAAGACATCACCTTTCGCATCCCGATAAGTTTCATGCCGTTTACTGTGCGTAGTTCCGGTACTATTTTATCCATTGAGTTTATCTTTTACCTTTTGCATTCCCTCGCTGCCGGGCATTGCCAGTACTTCCAGCGGATTCCTCAGGTTATGTATAGGAGCAGGATTTGGGTCTATATAGTAAACCATCGCTTTCGGGCTGGCATAATCAATAAGCCCCGCGGCGGGATATACCTGTAGCGATGTGCCGATCACGATCACGATATCGGCTTTTTCAACAACGGAAACGGCATCGGGAATGGCCGGTACCGCCTCACCAAACCATACGATATGCGGGCGTAGCTGGTGGCCGTCGGTATGCAGGTCGCCCAGGTGTATGTCTCCTTTCCAATCGAAAGAATCATAGCTGTTTACACTGCGTGCTTTCAGGAGCTCGCCATGCAGGTGTACCACGTTACTGCTGCCCGCACGTTCGTGCAGGTCATCTACATTTTGGGTAACAACGGTTATATCGAAATCCTGTTCCAGTTCGGCAATGATATAATGTGCTTTATTTGGCTGCACCTCAAAAAGCTGCCTCCTGCGCTGGTTGTAAAAGTCCAGTACAAGGGAGGGATTTTTCCGGAACCCTTCCGGTGATGCCACTTCCATCACATCGTGGCCTTCCCAAAGCCCTCCGGCATCGCGAAATGTTTTTATACCGCTTTCGGCACTCACACCGGCACCGGAAAGCACTACGAGTTTCTTTTTCATTTTATTATTACTTGATTCCCAGCGTACAATAAAACAGTTTGGTTTGCTACTTCCCGAAACAGTACAAGCCTTAGTGCTTTTTTGTAGATTTGTTTTCTTTACATCTGGGATTAATTACCCTAAATGTAAGGAATAACCTTTTGAATGCCAAAATGAAAACAGATATCAATAACCATTACCTCCACTATCTTGAAGGTTTTATAACCGAAAACCGCCGCGATAACTTCCTGAAAGTGCTTGCAAATCGTACCCGCCATTTTACTGTCGCGGTAGAAGACATCTTCCAGTTGCACAATACAAGTGCCGTGATGCGTAGTTGCGAGGTGTTCGGTATTCAGGAGCTTCATGTTGTCGAGGAAAAATATGGAAAAACCATCGACAAGGAAATTGCCATGGGTGCCCAAAAGTGGGTGGATGTACAGCGTTATAACACTGTAGACGCGTGTATTGAAAAGCTGAAAGGGGAGGGATACCGCATTATAGCGACTTCACCGCATGACGACAGCAGCCTGATTGAAGATTTTGATATCTCCACCCCGGCAGCATTATTCTTTGGTACGGAGCGGAATGGATTGTCGGAAAATGTATTAAAGCAGGCGGACGGTTTCCTTAAGATACCTATGGTAGGTTTTACCGAAAGCCTGAACATATCCTCTTCAGCGGCAATAGTACTGTATGAGCTGTCACAACGATTGCGAAAGTCAGCTATTCAATGGCAGTTTTCTGAGGCCGAAATACTTGAAAAGCGTATCGACTGGGCAGAAAAATCGATAAAAGATATTGATTTTGTAAAGTCCCGGTATATTCCCGAAACAGGGGTTTAATTGCGGTGCAAAGCTTTGTATTCTTCGTAGCAGCCGCTTATTGCATCCATAATCTGGAGGTCGTTTGCGGTCGTTATAAAGGCTTCTGAATAGTTACAGTGCTCTAATATGTCCACAATGTCGTCCTTGGTAACGCCCAGTAAGGCGGCAAGGGTTTCACGGTCAAATTTGGAAGCCAGCGCATTGCGTACGGTGTCGTCTTTTTTCATATCCCTGAGCCTTCGCATTTCCGTCGGCTTTTTACCAAACATATTATGAAGGAGGTCGGCAGGGTTAAACATGGTACTCAATACTTTTTTAAAGGCGTTTGGTGAGTTTTGTCCACCTTCGTAACCCATGGAAAGCCCCGCGATATTATAGCGGTAATTCTCTTTAATTGGCGCGAGCCTTGAATCTACCTGCAAAAATCCTGTAAGGGAATATTTGTTCAGTACGATCTCTTCAAGTGTATAGGCTCTTTCTGTAAGGGGTATACGGGTTACATTCTTGTACTTTATCCAGTCATTGGTAACGCGCACTTTCAGCGACTGAAACCCGATATATGAAATATGGAGCGTGTCGTTCACCCTGGCTTCTATAGAGAATGCACCTTTTTCGTTGGTTACGGTTCCCTTTACGGTATTAATATTGATGATATTCACCCCCTGTATCGGCTTAAGGCTGATATCTGACACTATTATACCCGAAACCTTTTCCTCATTAGACGTTGTCTGAGAGTAAGTGGAAGCTGTGAATAGTAATAATAAAAAAACTACAAAATATCGCATCGATCGTTTATATGACGTAAAAGTAATAAACAAACGCGATATTTTGTAGTTAGTATGCATTAAAGGAAAATTATTTCGGTCTTAGCTCCTTCTCGGCTTCCTTGATGCGCCACCGGAATCACTCCTTCTTGGAGCGCGGTCTGCTGACGGGCCTTTCGACCTTGCACCGCTTCTTCCGCCTCCAAATGACTCACCTCTGCGCTCGCTGCGTGCATTCCTATCGGTACTGCGGTCGCCGCCTCCGCGGTTAAAGCCACCGCCTCCGCCGCTTCTTCCGTTATGGTCTCTGCGGCCACCATTGTCGCGGCCATCATTTTTAGAGATTTCCACATTCAGCCTGCGGCCTTCAAGGTGCATGGCGTTTAGTGTTTCAAGAACAACTTCAGAGTGCTCAGCATCCGTATTAAAGAAAGAGAAACCTTCTTTTACATCCACTTTAAACACGTCGTCACGGCCAAGGCCAAGTGTGTCGCGAAGGAAGTCTTTCAGGCTCATCCAGTCGAAGTTATCTCTCGACCCGATGTTTACGAAGTAACGTACAGCACCATTTCCGCTGCCGCCATCGTTCGATGCTGAACTATCCCTCCTGTCAGCGCCTGCCTTTTGGGTAGACAGGTCCCTGTTCTTCTTATAGTAATTGATAAACCTGTTGAATTCTACCGATACCATCTTTTTGATAAGTTCCTCTTTGGTAAGGTCCTTCATCACTTCATAAATAGCAGGAAGGTACGAGTCGATCTCATGGTCAACCTCTACATCCTTAATCCTGTTGGCAAGGTGGAACAGCTGTATTTCACAGATCTCCATTCCCGATGGTATTGTTTTTTCTTCAAATTTCTGCTTGATGATTCTCTCGATAGCAGCAATTTTACGCAGTTCACTTTTAGTAATGATTACGATAGACGTGCCCAGTTTTCCGGCACGGCCCGTACGTCCGCTTCGGTGGTTATACGTCTCGATCTCATCAGGAAGCTGGTAGTTTACCACGTGGGTAATATTGTCTACGTCGATACCCCTTGCCGCAACGTCGGTTGCTACAAGCATTTGTATCTGCCTGCCACGGAATGATTTCATTACGCTGTCGCGCTGTGCCTGGCTAAGGTCGCCATGTAGCGCTGCCGCGTTGTATCCGTCTTCGATAAGCTTTTCGGCAACTGCCTGCGTATCCCTTTTAGTACGGCAGAAGATAACCGAAAAAATGTCCGGGTTAGCATCGGCATGGCGCTTAAGTGCTTCGTAACGGTCACGTGCATTTACAAGATAAAACTCGTGCGATACGGTGGATGATCCCGAGTTCTTGTGTCCTACAGTGATCTCAAGCGGCTTACGCATAAATTCTTTCGCGATCCTTGCAACTTCCTGCGGCATGGTAGCCGAGAAAAGCCACGTACTCTTGTCGTCCGGTGATGTAGAAAGGATGTTTACGATATCATCGTAAAAGCCCATGTTTAGCATCTCATCTGCCTCATCGAGGATACAGAAATCGATTTTTGAAATGTTTACCAGCCCGCGGTTGATCATATCCTGCATCCTTCCGGGTGTAGCCACTATGATCTGCGCGCCGCGCTTAATGTCCCTGGCCTGCTCTGTAATGCTTGCACCACCATATACAGCAACGGTATTGATACCTTTAATGTACTTTGAATACAGCTTAATTTCGTTGGTGATCTGGAGGCAAAGCTCACGTGTTGGTGAAAGTATAAGTGCCTGTGTCTCCCTGCTTTCAGGGTTTATTTTTTGGATAAGCGGAAAACCGAATGCCGCTGTTTTCCCTGTCCCCGTTTGCGCAAGCGCTACAATATCTGTATCTTTTTCCAATAAGAGGGGAATCGCTTTCTCCTGTACTTCTGACGGATTTTCAAATCCTAGATCGTTTATCGCCTTCAGAAGCGATTCATTCAATCCTAATTGTTCAAATTTATTCATGTAAATATTTAAAATTGCCGCAAAGGTACTGTAAATTAGCGAGATATGCTAGCCTTAACGTAATAATAATTTTTATGAAATAAATTGAAAATCAGCAATTTACTTTTTCAGGAAATCGATAAGCTGTGATACAGCTCTTCCGCGATGGCTTAAGCGGGCCTTTTCGTCGAGCGAAATCTGCGCAAAAGTAACATTTAATCCTGCCGGCATGAATATCGGATCGTAGCCAAAACCCTGCGTCCCGGCTTTCTCTTTCGTAATCGTGCCATCAACGGTTCCGGTGAACAGATGCTGGTGCCCATTGAGGTTGAGGGCAATTACGGTTTTGAAGTGAGCACTGCGGTTTTCGTTATCACCAAGTTCATGTAATAGCCTATCCATGTTATCGTTAGCATCTTTTTGTTCGCCTGCATAGCGCGCGGAATATACTCCGGGGGCGCCATTAAGGGCATCTGCTTCCAGGCCGGTATCGTCGGCAAAGCAGTCATAACCATACTTTTGGGTAACGTAGTCGGCTTTCAGAATGGCATTGCCTTCAATGGTATCCGCGGTTTCGGGGATATCTTCATGGCAGCCAATGTCTTCCAGGCTCAGGAGTTCAATTTCCGGTGGAAGCTGGTGGCGGATTTCTTGTATTTTATTCTTATTGTTGGAAGCGAAAACGAGTTTCATTCTCAGATTTTATAAGGATCACGGCTTTCTTTCCTGCAAAGCGCGTCGGTAATATTGGCGATAAGGAACCAGCGAACGTTTTCACCTTTCTTTACCCTGCTTCCGGTATAGATCACACCGAAGAATTCAATAAGGTTCATGAAAAGGATGATTGCGAGGTAGAGCCAGTAATACATTGTGGCGCCCGAAAAAATATCAGAGAAAGTAGAGCGGTGTTCATAATACGTTCGCCTTTCAATGCCGTTAAGGTCGAGATTAGCATTGGAGATAATAGAAACAGTCCACCAGAAAAGTACGCTGTTAAAAGGCAGCATTACCAGTTGGGCAAGTATTGCCTGTATGCTGTGCCACCTTACAAAATAGGAGGATTTTCGGTAGGCCATGTAGTAGCCAACGGATGCCAGTACATTTATTATCGGCAGCGGAAGGCCGGCAATAATGCCTACAATTGTCATCATGTAGCTGTTTCCGGCTTGTTCAAATTCCTGTGGGTAGATAATTTCCCGGTTGGTTCCCGGTGTGCTCAGAGTGCCTTCTGTATATTCCATATCCAGTTTAGAATTAGCAGGAGCGCCAGCAGTATGGCAACCCATTTTATTCGTAAAGTACTTTCAAATTTACGGAATGCTTTATAAAAGCTGTCCTTTTTAATAATGATATCATACAAAATCCATACCGGCAGAATAAGCATCAGGATTCCCATAATAACACCTAACGGATTGGTAAGGAATGCTTCCCTGTAATTTCCCTTCGCTGTATGGAGTACAGAACGTGTGCTGCCACAGGAGGGGCAGGCTATACCTGTTACGTTCTTGAATATACAGGGGGTAAAATCATCATGATGTACTTTGTCCCATGCGTAAGCCAGCCAGCCGTAGCCGGCCGTGATAAAAGAACCAATAAGCAGGTATAACCTGTTCCTGCTCATTTTTTTACAGGTATGGCTGTAGTTTTTCCATGTTTTTCTGGCGAGTGGCATCCATGATAAGGAACCAGTCAACGATAGTCCAGATACCTAGTCCACCGCAGGTAAGAAGTTTACCAACTCCAAGCCCGGTGTCGCCGATAAGGAAACGGTCGATACCGAATCCGCCCGCAAGCAGGGAAACGATAATGATAGTTGTTGGGTCTTTGAATTCGACAGACTGGATCATAGCCCATTTAGAATCGTCGGCAATCATCAGCCTTTCGCGGATGTAGTTCAAGTGATGTCCCTGGAAATACTTTGCATTCGTCATCACGAACATGTCAACCTTTTGTGAGTCCATTATAATTAGTGTTTTTGGTTTATTAATGTGGTAAAACTATAAAAATAATTTTATCATTTAATATTTTATTAAGATTTAACAATTGTTATTTTGCAAAATGATTGTTGTTATGCCCTTCATATAGTAATGACGATTAACAACTGCTTTTATAACAGCTTTTTTGTCTTTATTTTATATGCCATAACCGATTTAATAATTATTTTTGGAACGTTTTTACACGCAAAACCTGAATTATGATAAAAGATCTTTTTGAGAGGATACAAAAGAATAAAGGCCCACTGGGCAAATGGGCTTCACAGGCCGAAGGATATTACGTTTTTCCTAAGCTGGAAGGACCGCTTTCCAACAGGATGATGTTCCACGGCAAAGAAGTGATCAACTGGAGTATAAACGATTACCTTGGCCTTGCCAACCACCCGGAAGTACGTAAAGTTGACGCCGAAGCTGCTGCTGAGTATGGCTCTGCCTACCCAATGGGTGCAAGGATGATGAGCGGCCATACCTCATGGCACGAAAAGCTGGAGCAGGAGCTTGCTTCTTTTGTACAAAAGGAATCGGCTTATCTTCTGAACTTTGGCTACCAGGGAATGGTATCCATTATCGATGCCCTGGTTTCAAAGAATGATGTTATTGTGTATGACGTAGATTCCCACGCCTGTATTATAGACGGTGTACGCCTTCACATGGGCAAGCGCTTCACTTATAAGCATAACGATGTGGAAAGCCTCGAGAAAAACCTGGAGCGTGCCACAAATATGGCTGAAACCACAGGCGGTGGTATACTTGTTATTACAGAGGGTGTGTTCGGTATGCGCGGCCAGCAGGGTAAACTGACAGAGATTGTTGCGCTTAAGGAAAAATACAACTTCAGGTTGTTGGTAGACGATGCCCACGGTTTCGGTACACTTGGTAAAACAGGTGCCGGTGCAGGTGAGGAGCAGGGCTGCCAGGATGGTATAGATGTATACTTCTCTACTTTTGCAAAATCAATGGCGAGCATCGGTGCTTTTGTTGCCGCGGATAAAGATGTAATCGACTTCCTGAAATACAACCTGCGTTCGCAGATGTTTGCCAAGTCACTTCCGATGCTCTTAGTAAAAGGCGCCCTGAAAAGGCTTGAAATGCTTCGCACCATGCCGGAACTGAAAGACAAGCTATGGGAGAATGTAAACGCGTTACAGAACGGCCTTAAATCACGCGGGTTCAATATCGGTGATACCAATACCTGTGTAACGCCGGTATATCTTGAAGGAAGTATTCCTGAAGCAATGGTAATGGTAAACGACCTTAGGGAAAATTACAATATCTTCCTTTCAATAGTGGTATACCCGGTTATCCCGAAGGGTATTATCCTCCTCAGGATGATCCCTACAGCTACGCACACGCTGGAGGATATCAACGAAACACTTACCGCTTACGAAGCTATCCGCGAGAAGCTTGAAAATGGTACATACAAAAAGATCGCTGCGGAAACTACTGTAGACGTATCTGCTGAGTAAACCGTCTCAATAATAAAAGAAACGCCCCGAAAAATACCGGGGCGTTTTTATTTATAGATCTTTTCGGTAGGTTTTTCTTCGTTTGTTGACAACAGGGTCGAAGGTCTTCCAAAGGTTATGCATAGCATGGTTGTCTTCCAGTTCAGGCGTACGGATGCAGTTGCGGATATTGTTCTTTTTAAATACTTTATAATACTCTTCAAAAATTATCGCTGTAACACCTTTATTCTGGTATTCCGGCAATACCCCAATTAAATAAAAAACAACATCCTTACTTTGTTTTTTTGCTTTAAGCAAATGAATAAACCCAAAAGGGAACAGTTTGCCATTGGCTTTTTTAAGCGCTTCTGAGAATGATGGCATCACTATAGAAAACGCGACAAGCTTACCGTTTTCGTCTTCAACAAATTTTATGTATTCAGGGTTAATAAGCCCCACATACTTCTTTTTGAAATAAGCTTTTTGTACATCGGAAATCGCAACAAAAGAAGACAGTTTTTCGTACGAGGCGTTAAAAAGGTCGAACATCCTGTCGACGTGCGGCATTACTTCTTTTGAAGAAGTGAAATTTAAGGGCTTTAAAGAATACCTTTTTTTTATCAGTGTACTGGCCTTTTCAAATGCGGCAATGTCTACATTGCTAAAAGGAAAGATACTCTCCCTGTATTCTTTTTCCATTACGAAACCAAGCTTTTCAAGGTGCTCGCTGTAATAGGGGTAATTATACCAGGTAATCATGGTGCCCATCTGGTCGAAGCCTTCCGTTAATACACCTACCTTGTCAAGGTTTGAAAATCCTAATGGGCCTTCTGCATATTCCATGCCTTTTGCCCTGCCCAGTTCATATACTTTTTCCAAAAGGGCTTTGGTTACTTCAATGTCATTTATAAAATCGAACCACCCGAACCTTACCTTTTTCTTCTCCTGGTTGTTTACTTCTTCCCAGTTGATGATCGCGGCAATTTTCCCAACGATTTTATTATCGCGGTAGGCGAGGTAAAAATAAGCCTCCGCGTTTTCGAATGCAGGGTTTTTTTCCTTGTCAAAGCCTTCCAGCTCTTCGTTTATAAGTGGCGGTATCCAGTACGGATTATCTTTGTAAAGCTCAAAAGAGAACTTTACAAAGTCTTTAAGCTCGCTTTTAGTCTTAGCTTCTTTTATCGTTATCATAATATTAATCGCCTGCCGGTACTACTTCGTCTATTCTTTGTGATTCACGTTCTTTTTTGCGGCGTTCACGGTCGGACTTTTTCTTGTCTTTTTCTTTCTTCAGTTCATCTTCCCGGTCACCTTTACCACCCATAAAGATGTCGTTGTAATCCGCGTCAAACCTCCAGGAGAAGCCAAATCCTCCATAAATAATGGTTGGAGTATCTTTAAAGTTCGAGCTTATGGAGGCATCTATCTGCATGGTGTCGTTCAGCAGGTGCGCCGCACCAAGCCTGAAAATACCATCGGCATAATAATCGCTTTTATAGCCCTGGAATTCAGCAAATCCCGACCATCTTTCGTTAAACCCGCGGGTAAGCGTGGAAACAATGCCATAACTCGGATATTCTGTGGTGAGCTTATCGCCTATAATATTGTTTACCCATACATACCTTCCAAAGTGATTGTGGGTTATTGCCATTAGTTTAGGGCTCAGCTTATCTTCGGGAAAAGTGTAAGGGTTATCTTTTCCCACAATATTTACACCGCCATATACGGCAAGTGCGGGAATAAGGTAGCGCCATTTGAACTTGCGGTTGGCATGCCAGCTTTTCAGGTTGGGTTTCTCAATATAATTTTTATCAGGATCGTAAATAAGGTACTTTGCCCCTAATGTTATCTGCCTGAAATCGTTTCGCGTATAGGTTTCCAGCGCGTTGGTGTACTGGTCGAACTGGTATTGCATATCGGCTATAAACTCCAGTTCCTCCATAAAAGCGCCATAACGCAGAACAAGGTCGAGCCCTACGCCATTGGCTTTATAGTTCAGTACATTGTGCTTTTCATGTGTGCCATAGATCCCGGATTCAATCTGGAAAACGGTTTCTCCCACGGCAAAAGCCGACATTGATTCCCCGGGCCGGTTGGTGTTGATCTGGTCGGTATATTGTGCAGTGGCAACGGCCGAAGTGAGTGCTAAAACAAGTTGAAAAAATCTTTTGGCTCTTGTCATTTTTGGCTCGTTTATTGGTTGTAATTAGTTATGGTATCCCAAAAGTAGTATAATTTATTATTATTTTAAGAGCCGCAATTTAATTTTAAAGGACAGATTAATTAATTTTGAGAAAATTTTAAGATAATGTATACGGCTTCTTTTATGGGTTTCTTGAAAACCATCGCGATACTTATTATTATTTATTATGCTATAAGGTTCCTTTTCAGGATGTTTGCCCCGGTTCTTGTTAATCAGGTGGTGAAAAAAGCGCAGCAGTCTTTTTATGAGCAGCAGCAAAGCCATCAGCAGGCACAGCAACAAAGCTATACCGACACTTCTTCCAAACCGAGAGAGAAAAAGAAAGTAGGTGAATATATTGACTTTGAAGAAATTGAATAATACACTGACAACCCCTCATATCGAGGGGTTTTTTATTGGGCGCTGTTCTTATAATTTACGCCATTGTGGCAGGATTTTAGTCGAAAATAAGTATCTTCACGGCGATTTTTAGAAACAGACCGAATATGAAGAATCTCAATAAGCTTTATCCCCACCTGTTAGCCATTGTGGGTTTTGTGCTGGTATCCCTTATCTATTTCCATCCTGTGCTACAGGGTAAGAAAATGTATCAATCGGATATTGCGCAGTATACCGGAATGGCCAAGGAGCAGAACGACTTCCGTAAAGAAACCGGCGAGGAACCTTATTGGACCAACAGTGCTTTTGGCGGTATGCCAACCTACCAGATGGGGGCCAACTATCCCCATAATTATATCAAGCAGCTGGACAGTGTTATACGCTTCCTGCCGCGCCCTGCCGATTACCTTTTCCTTTATTTTATTGGTTTTTATATCCTGATGCGGGTGCTTAAAGTAAGCCCGCTAAAGGCATTTTTTGGTGCGCTGGCGTTTGGTTTGTCTACCTATCTGGTCATTATTCTCGGGGCGGGGCATAACGCTAAGGCCCACGCAATTGCTTATATGCCAATGGTTGTAGCCGGTGTGTTACTGGTCTTCAGACGGAAATATATTGCCGGTGGGCTGCTCACTATGGTAGCCGCAGCGCTGGAGATCAATGCCAACCACTTCCAGATGACCTATTATCTTTTGCTGCTGTTAGGAATACTGGGGATATATTTTATTATTCACATCATCAGGGAGAAAGCTTATAAACATCTCGGAATTTCAGTAGCGATTTTTGCTGTGGCCGGTATACTGGCTATTGGCGCAAATGCTGCCAACCTGATGGCGACCTCAGAATTTACCGACTTTACAATCAGGGGTAAAAGCGAGCTGACTACTAATCCCAACGGTACCAAAAATACCACCAGTTCTTCTATGGATTATGATTATATCACAGAATACAGCTATGGTATTTCAGAGAGCTTAAACCTTATTGCGCCAAGGCTTTTTGGCGGCGGCGGGCGTGAAAATGTGGGAGAGGATTCACACATGTATGAGTTTATCCTTCAACAGGGCGCTTCTCCGGCAGAGGCGAAACAATTTGCCTCCAATGTACCAACATACTGGGGCGAGCAGCCGATTGTGGAAGCCCCTGCCTATATAGGAGCCATTGTATTCTTCCTGGCGATATTGGGAATGGTGATCGACAACAGAAAGATCAAATACGCCTTCCTGGCAGGTGCCATTGCATCGCTTCTTCTTTCATGGGGTAAGAACTTCCCGGCCCTTACATCATTCTTTATTGATAATGTACCGCTTTACGACAAGTTCCGTGCGGTATCTTCCATACAGGTAATTCTTGAACTATGTATGCCGGTACTGGCCTTTATGGGATTGCAGACCTTCTTTAATTCCGATAAGGAAAAGCAACTGAAGGCGCTAAAGATTTCGGGAGCGGCTTCGTTAGGTGTTATCGTATTATTGTTCTTTATACAAGGGTCTTTTGATTTTGTAGGTATGAACGATGGAAAGCTCCGCAAAATGTATGGCGAACTCGGGCAGAGCTTTGTAGATGCCCTTATAGACCAGCGGAAGGATATGTATGTGGCCGACCTGCTGCGTTCGGGAGTATTCATTTTGCTTGCCGTTGGTGCCTTATGGCTGTTCATTAAGGACAAGTTCTCCAAAACTATGGCGATCAGCCTTGTTGGGCTTTTTGTGGTAACCGACCTTTTCATGATCGACAGGAATTATGTAAACAGTGAAAACTTTATTACGGCAAGGGAATACGATATACCATTCCAGCCTACGCGTGCGGATGAGTTTATCCTTCAGGATACTACTTATTACAGGGTGTACGACTTCTACGGAAGGCTACAGGCCAGGAGCTCTTACTTCCATAAAACTGTTGGAGGTTATAGTGCCGTGAGGCCAAGGCGCTTCGACCAGTTGTTCAATTATATTGTAGAGCCCGGTGCGCAGAATATATTTGGTTCGATCAACCAGCAGGAAATGGCGCTTACCAAGCCCGTTCCTGTACTGGATATGCTGAATGTGAAGTATGTGTTACTGCAATCTAATGATGGTGAATACATTCCGGTTACTAACCCGTTTGCCAACGGGCCTGCATGGTTTGTAAGCAAGGTGAAAGCGGTTGAGAACGCCGATGCCGAAATTCAGTCCCTTAAGGATACTGATACCAAAAGCACGGCAATTATTAATGCGAAAGAGTTTGGAGAACAGGCAAAACGGGCTGCTTACAAAGTAGATAGCATGGCAACGATAAAGCTTACCAGCCATGAGCCAAATCACCTTAAATACACCTCAAACAACGCCAATGACGGCCTTGCGGTATTCTCGGAAATCTACTATGCAAAAGGGTGGAACGCCTATATAGACAATAAGCCAGTGCCGCATTTCAGGGCAGATTATGTGTTGCGTGCGCTAAACATTCCTGCGGGTAAGCATACTGTTGAGTTTAAGTTTGAGCCTGAAGTGGTGAAGAAGGGAGGCAACATCGCATTGTTTAGTTTTATAGGGATGCTGCTGCTCTTAATCGCAGGTATATACTTTGAGATCCGGAAAAAAAGCCCATCAGCCCCAGGGGGTGGAGCTAAAAAAGTTGCGTGATGAGTACTGGAGATTTGTCCCATTTGAGGGATAAAGGTTCGCATAAGGTAGTGATAGTTACATACTACTGGCCGCCTGCCGGGGGGCCGGGGGTACAACGCTGGCTTAAATTTGTGAAGTATCTTCCTGATTTCGGCATCGAACCTATAGTCTATATTCCCGAGAACCCAACGTATCCACTTCTGGACAAAGGCCTTATAGCTGATGTGAACCCTTCTGTAACAGTATTGAAGAAGAAGATCACCGAGCCTTATGCCTGGGCTTCAGTATTTTCGAAAGGCAGCACCAAAAAAATTAGTGCCGGTATCATTCCCGATAAGAAGAAACAGTCTGCGGTACAGCGGCTGATGCTATGGGTAAGGGGCAATCTGTTCATTCCCGATGCAAGAGTATTATGGGTAAAACCTTCTGTATCTTATCTTTCGGCCTATATAAAAGAAAATGGTATCGATACTGTAATTACCACCGGGCCTCCGCACAGCCTGCACCTTATCGGCCTGAAGCTTAAGCAACAGCTTGACATCAGGTGGATTGCCGACTTTCGTGACCCGTGGACTACTATTGGTTACCACAAAGAATTGAAACTCTCTAACCCTGCGGATAAAAAACATAAAGCGCTTGAAAAACAGGTTCTCAGCACTGCTGATACTGTTTTGGTAACGAGCCCAACCACTAAAAGAGAGTTTGAAACCCTTACAAACCGGCCTATTGCCGTAATTACCAATGGTTATGATATAGAAAAAGTAGGGAAACAACCTTTAGATGAGGAGTTTACGCTGGCTCACATCGGTTCATTCCTCTCGGAGCGTAATCCTAAGGCATTGTGGGAGGCTGTCGCTGAACTCATTGCTGAAAACGATGATTTCAAGGCGAATTTCAGGCTAAAATTAATTGGGGCAGTAAGCCGTGAAGTACTGCAGTCCATCAGTGAAAGCGGACTGGATAGCTATGTAAATAATATGGGTTACGTTTCTCATGATGAGGCTATTATTCAACAACGAAAGTCGCAGGTATTGCTGTTGGTGGAGATCGATAGTCCCGACACACGTTGCATCATTCCCGGCAAGCTATTCGAATACATGGTATCGGAGCGCCCGATATTGGCTATTGGCCCGGAAGGTGCTGATTTTTCTGAGATCATAAAACAAACCAATACCGGAGTATTTGCCACGTACACAGAAAAGGAGCGTATTAAGGAAACCTTGTTGGGATACTTCACGCAATATCAAAATGGTACGCTGAAATCGCATGCTATAGGACTGCAAAAATACTCCCGTAAAAACCTCACAGGCGAACTTGCCACTCTTTTAAAGGCTTAATATTTTTACTCTTGTAAAGTCAACGTAATATGACAGCTTGTCAGAGGGCATGTTTCGCTTTAATGAAATCAGTCACCAGGTAGGCGATAAGCTTTCCGGTCAGGTGGTTATTCTTTTCATTGTCAAGATCGGGTGCGCCTTCACAAAGATGAAGGTAAGCCGCGTTTTGCTGTTCCCCGAAATAATGGGTAAACTGCCTTACTTTTTCCACGCTGAATCCGGTAGGGGTAATGGCGCTGCTGGCAATGTTGGGCATCGAATCAAGATCGATCTCGATTCCGAAAGGCTCATCTGATACAAAAGCCAGTGCGTGTGCAATCTCCGCGGAGAAACTCTTTTCGCCGCGTACGGCTATCTGCTCGTAGGTATTAAATTTGATCCTGTCGTTATGTTTTTTGATGGTTTCCATTACCCCTTTGGAGGCATAGTTCTCATGGAGCCCGAAAATATAGTAGTTCTTCAGGAAACCTTCCTCAAAAGCGTAGGAGAAGCCGTTGCCGCTATGGCGCCCCTCAAGGATCCGGAAATCCGTATGGGCATCAAAGTTTACCACATTTACAGGCTTACCCTTGGCAAGGGCTGTTCCTTTTATATTCCCGTAAGCATTGTTATGCCCTCCGCCAATAATAATTGGAGTCTTGCCCGCGCCAACGATCTTGGCAATTATATGCGATACGTCCTTATCGATCTGCTCTACCAGTTCTGAAAGCTTCCTGCGGCCCTCTTTTTCAGTAGCATCCAGTTTTGCTGCGGTTTCCATGGCTTCAGCAACATCTACCTGACCGAGTATAAGGAGCCTGCTCCCTTTGCAGAATTTATTGTGCTGCAGGTTTACGATGCTTTTTACAGCCGGTACCCATGCGGATGCGGTACCCGGCCTGCCATTGTTGGCGCGTACCCCAATATCTTCGGGAATGCCCAGCAGCACAAACTCGGCTTCACACGAACGGATAAAAGCAGACGGATCGGTATCCGGAGGTACTGTAAGTATTCTCTCGCCGAATTTGATTTCGCCACTGCGTTGCGAAGTATGCTTTGCCAGGTCAATGGCAGTATACAGGATAATGTTTTCCATAGCCTTTTTCTTGCTTCCAAAAATAGTATTTTCGCTTAATTTTTCGTTAAATCAACTCGACTAAATTTAAAATATACATAAATTTGGAAAAAATTATTCTAACATGGAGAACCAAAAGAGCAATTCTAGTTTAAAGGCCATTATTGTGGTATTGTCTATTTTATTAGTGGGAAGTTTGGCGTTTATGTATAAGATGAGCACTGATAATGAGAAGACTGAGAAAACATTAGTAGATGAAAAATCGGCACTCGAAAACGACCTGAAACAGCAGATCGCGAGTTATGATGCGGCCATTGCCGAGAACACCAGCCTGAAAGGGGAACTGGAGACGGAAAGGGCTAAAATTGTAGACCTTCTCTCACAAGTAGAGAAATCGAAGGGTGATATCGCATCACTTGAAAAGTACCGTAACGACTATAGGAGGCTGAAAAAGGAGCATGATGCCCTTATTGCGGACAATAACAGGCTGAAGGGCGAGAACGCTTCGCTAACCACGCAGCGTGACAGCGTAACGACGGCGCTTGGTGAAGCAAGAAGCTATAATGACACAATAGTAAGGCAAAATGAGAACCTGTCTAAAACGGTTGAGAAAGCACAGAAGCTTACGATCCTGAACCTGCATACACAGCCTTATAAAGAAAGAAGCTCAGGCAAACTGATACAAACGGATAAAGCAAGCAGGGTAGATAAAGTACGTATTACCTTTACCATTGCCGCCAATGAGGTTGCACCAACAGGTAACAGGACATATTATGTACAGATCATCGACCCTAAGAACAACGTGATAGGCGAGAAAGCTACAGAAACGTTTGGCGATTATAACCTTACGTACAGCTTTATTACCAATGCAATATACGAGAATAAGACCATTACGGTAAATGAGATCGTATCGGGCAAAGACTTTGAAAAAGGCCTTTACCACGTAAATGTGTTTGATAAGGCTCAGCTTGTTGCCAACAAGACATTTACGCTTAAATAATACAAATCCGTATTGGATAACTTAACCGGCTGAGGAAACTTAGCCGGTTTTTTTATGCAGTGTTCCAACCTTTTGTGAGAAATAATAATCTATAATGTTGAAGGTAGTAAGGCAGTAGGAATTACCTGTTTTTATGAAACAGGTAATTCCTACGATAGCCGGGTGGTGTCGATTTCTTAAACTTGTACACATTAACCAACATTATAAACGCTTATGAAAAAACTCTTGCAAAGGCTGCGGCCACCCTTGGTACTACTGGTAGTAGGTTTGTTTACCGATGTGCAACGGAAGAAACCATTTCAGTTAGTCCATCGGGCAGTCATGACGAATTGAAGTCACGATTCATTTCTTTTGAAGAACTCGAGAAGATGCCCGGAGTAATGGATAAACTGAATTCTTTCACAAGGAGAGGATCCAACAAAAAGCTTGTAAGTAGTGGCAAGTATAAATTCTCGGTAGATACGGAGAAAGTATTGCTGCTGGAAAAAGGAAACTACAAATCGCTCACTTTTTCTATACTACGGGATGGCCCTTCCAATAAATTTGAAAACCTCTTTCTGCACCCTCACAAAGGAGGGTATCTCGCTTTTTTGATGGAAGCAGATTTTGACGATTTTGACCGTAGAAACCTTGATGTAGGCGATCCTATAGCAGGATTGCTGTCCAAGTTACAGTTTACGCCACTTAATGATTTTGATATGCCGGGACTGGATGTTGAGTATACCCCAACGGATAACTGGACTGGTAATACTTATAATTATCCCGGTACTGTTTGGGAAGAAGACGGTATATGCTATACTTGGCATAATTATGCGGCGGCAGGGGAGCCGGTAGATTTTCGCCCCATTGAATGTCCCGGATGTTGCCCGAAAAATACAGGAGGGGGATCTCCGGTAAATACTTCCGGGCCAAGATTAGTATGGCAGCAATACCTTGCTATCGTAGACATGATTGGAAGCCAGGGAGGGTCGGGTAGTAGCGGGCCGGGAAGCGGCGGCAGTGGCAGTGGGGGATTATTTATTCCCGGTGATGGTTTCTATACACCTTTCAACCCTGTAAAACCAGAACAGGTAGAGCCATTAAATCCGCAAAATGAGGATTTCTACCATCCAAATCCTATTATCGGGGTGGTGTCGCCGAATAGGCCACAACTTCAACTTTCGCCATGTAATACTTTAAACGTGCTTAAAAATGATCCTGTAATAAAAAATGCTCTTAACACATTAAAAGGTAACGTCACTCAAAATAATGAAAGATTGTTTACTTTCAGCAAAAACGGAAGTGGTGAAACTTATGCCACACCCGAGACAAATAATACAGGTGCCAGTGCAAGTATGAGGCTTACGGCGGCAACATATGGCGTAGCCCATACGCATCAATCGGGTACAAATAACAATAGCAACTTGTATAAAATGTTTTCTTTTACAGATCTGCAAGTGGTATATAAACTTGCTAAAGGCTATGGAGGGTCTGGAGCAACGGCTGCACCACTATTTTTTAATATGATGGTCATTGAGGGATATACTTATATTATTTGCCCTAATAACGTTAATACATTTAAAAACATGGGAAGCATTTTTGAAAATGATAAAAATGTTGAAAGGCTAAACTTTCAGTTAAATACAATATACAATAAATATTGTAATTCAACAGAAGCAAATGCAGCTACAATTAGTCATGAATCTTTGGCGCGGTATTTACTTATGTTTTTAAATAATGTAGGTAACAATTCAAAGGTTTTAAGTGGAACAAATTTTGACATATCTTTATATCGAGTGAGTAACGATAATAATTTCAGTGGAGGCTGGGAGAAAATGGAACTCGATCCAAATACTAATTATCAGTTGAAAAATCCAATATCATGTAATTAATTATGAAAACAATATATATAATACTGCTTATGTTTGTGACAAGCCTATGTACTTCTCAAACAACCCATTCATTATTAGAGGATGGTATAGGTTTGGAAGCAAATGCTTATTATAAAGATACTTTTAACGAACTCGATAAATTTACTGGAACTTGGAAATATCAATCAGGAAGTACAGTTTTAGAAATTATAATTCAAAAAAGAAATATGGTCTTTGACTCATATTTCAATAATTATACAGATATGCTTATTGGAGAATATCGCTTTGTTAATCCAAACGGGGTACAAATAATTAATACTCTATCGGCGTTGCAAATAGCATTAGAGCCTTTCGAAAATAATATTGCGGGAGCACAAATTATGGATATAAATATGCCAGCTAGCGAGAGACGTATAAAACTAAAATTTTCAGATCCCGACAGGAAATATTTAAAGCGGTACATAATTGTAAAGCATCATGCTTCGCAAGGCAATACCCCCGAAACAATTGAAATTGAATTTACAGGAGAAACTTCTATTGTACCGGATGATAACTCCCCTACAGAGCTGAGGGTTCCGGAACAGAATTATACGTTAACGAAAGTACAATAGTAATAGCCGGGCATTTGTGTCCGGCTTTTTTATACTCTTTCCAACCTTTACATTAAAATCTACATCCTTAGTGTATGAAGATAGCATACTTATATTTTATAATGGCGATGTGTATTGGTTGCAAAGCCCAGACTATTATACCGCTATTCGATGGTCCCACTAATGTAAATGGTGGTTATTATAAAGATACTTATAATGATCTTAATAAGTTTGAAGGCACCTGGAAGTATACTAATGGCACAACATCGCTGACTATTATTCTACAAAAGAGAGAAATGATTAGTTATGATGATAGCTATAATAATTATTATGAAGATGTTTTAATTGGCGGATATATATATGTAGAGAATGGTATTGAAAAAGTAAATACATTACCTCAACTCACTTTTACATTGCCAAATAGTTATAACTATCACATATCAGGTAATATTATTATCGGTCCGGGTTCTATATATTGTATGGATTGTGGAGTGGATGAGAGGATGGTACTGTTGCAGTTTAGCGATCCTAACCGGGATATCCTCGGAATGGAGCCTGAAATGTTATTGCGTAGAAGTGATTCAGGGACTATTCAAAAAATAAAGCTTATTTTTCGATCAACGTCAGGAGCTATTGCCAGAGATGGACAAATTCCGCTGTACACAAGCTATACTGTTCCTTTCGGAGAATATCTTTTGGTGAAGCAGCCATAAAGTATGTAAGCCGGGCATTTGTGTCTGGCTTTTTTATACTCCTTCCAACCTTTCAATTAAAATCCACATCTTTAAATTATGGAGATAATGTTTATATATTTTATAATGGCGATGTGTATCGGTTGCAAAGCCCAGACTATTATTCCATTATACAATGGCCCTACAAATGTAAATGGCGCATATTATAAAGATACTTTTAATGATCTTAATAGATTTGAAGGTACTTGGAAATACACTAATGGCACAACATCATTAACAATTACTTTACAAAAGAAAGAGATGCAAAATTTTAATGATGGACATACACAGTATTATGAAGATGTGCTTATAGGTGCTTACAGATATATTGAGAATGGGGCGGAGAAAATCAATACATTATCTCAATTAGATATATTTTACCCAAATTTCTTTAGTTATCCTATAGCCGGTGACATTATTGCTGGTCCTAACACGGCAGCATGTCCTGAGTGTGAATTTAATGAACGTAAAGTTCTATTATCCTTTTCTGATCCTACAAGAGATATTCCAGGGATGGAATCTGTTATGGCTTTTATAAGAAGTGATGAAGGGAATATCCAAAAATTAAATTTAGTATTTTATGTTACCTCGGGCGGATATCAAGAAGAGGGTCAATCATCAGGATTTGACAGCTACACTGTTCCATTCGGAGAATATCTTTTGGTGAAGCAGCCATAAAGTATGTAAGCCGGGCATTTGTGTCCGGTTTTTTTCTACTTTCTTCCAACCTATGGATAAAAATCGACATCTTTAAATTATGAAGATAATGTTTATATATTTTATAATGGCGATGTGTATCGGTTGCAAAGCCCGGACTATTATTCCAATTCTTGATGAAGTTGGGATTAAAAACGGAGTATACTATAAAGACACTTACAATGACTTCGATAAATTTGTTGGAACGTGGAAATTCCAATCCGGTAATACAGTTTTTGAGATAAAACTTATAAAGAAAATAATGTTTTATAGTTCATCCTCAAATAACTATTCTGATATGCTTGTTGGTGAATATCGTTATGTTAATTCAGCAGGTATTGAAATAATAAATACATTAGCTAATCTTAATTTTAATTTGCAACCGTATAAAAATAATATAGCTGGTAAGTACATAAGGGATGAAAATAAGCCAGTAGCTGAAAGGCGGGTTCAATTATATTTTACCGATCCGGAAAGAAATTATCTTAATCGTGAAATTATAGTAAAGCATCATGCTTCGCAAGGCAATATTCCCGAAACAATTGAAATTGAATTTACAGGAGAAACTTCTGTTGTACCGGATGATAACTCTCCAACAGAGCTCCGGGTTCCGGAACAGAATTATATATTAACGAAAGTAGAATAGTAATAGCCGGGCATTTGTGTCCGGCTTTTTTAGTAGCTTTACATCAATACCTTTTGTATGAAACAGTTTCTCTTCTGCCTTATTACTATAGTTGGCGTTTATTTTCCAGCCGCTGCCCAAAATTTCAAGGTTGCTGTTGCCAAAGCTTCCGGCGACCTCAATAAAGATGGGGTTGAAGACCTTGTAACCGTTATGCAGGACACCCTGCATGAAAATGCGCCCTACAGGCTGCAGATGTCATTTGGTAAAGGCAATGGGAAGTTTACTCCCGTAGTTTCTTCGGATAAACTGATAGAGCCGCAATATCCCGATGGGAGGGACGGTTTTCGCTCTGGCAACGGTTTCGACAGCGTGGAAATCAAAAAAGGGATTCTGCTGGTCAATATCTCTTTACTTCGGGGGTACATCACCTATAAATTCCGCTACCAGAACAGTAACTTCGAGCTTATCGGCTATAAATCATCCAGCAGTGACGGGGTTGGAACAATTTATTCCGATGATTTTAACCTCTCTACGGGTGACAGGGTCATTAAGCAGGAAAACTATGAAACCGGCAAAATAATCAGCAACGAGAAAACCAAAAAGCTGGTGCGCCCGTTACCGAAACTACAGGATATGAAAGCTTTTGAAGAGGATTGGTAGGTGTGCCTATTTTTTCCTGAATAGCCCTATAACCTTTTTTGCACCCATAACAATAAGCAATGCAACAGTACCCGCCAGTATACCAATTACAAATTCTTTCAGTATGGATGACGCCTCCGGAAGCAGGTCGTGGAAATAATGGATGTTGTGTGTAAAAATACCACCCGAAACCAGTAATAGGGCAAGAGTTCCGACTATAGCCAAAAATTTGATAACAATTGGCAGAAGGTTTACCAGGAACTGGCCCAATTTAGCAAAGAATCCTTTATTGTTGCTGCGTTTGATTAATTTGTATCCGGCATCGTCCATTCGCACAATAAGCGCTACAATACCATAAACCCCAACAGTTGCCAATAGTGCAACAACAGTTACGGTTAGGATCTGTGTATTAAGCGGCTTGTCCATAACGGTACCCAGCGCTATGATTACGATTTCTACCGAAAGGATAAAATCGGTTGTAATAGCCGAACGTACTTTTGTCTTTTCTTCATCAGCACCTTCCTGCTGTACTTCGGCAGATTCCTGTACTACTTCTGTCACTGCGCTTTCGGCGTGATGCTTTCGGTGAAACAGGTAATGCACGATCTTTTCCACGCCTTCGTAGGCAAGGTAAAACCCTCCCAGGATCAGGATATAGGTTATTGCAACCGGAAGGAAAAAACTAAGCAGAAAAACAACCGGGAGTATAATGGCTTTGTTTAGCAACGAGCCTTTGGTAATAGCCCAAAGCACGGGCAGTTCTCTCGATGCTAGAAATCCTGTTGCTTTTTCCGCGTTTACCGCAAGGTCGTCCCCAAGGATACCCGCGGTTTTTTGTGTAGCGATCTTGCTGCTTACCGCAACGTCGTCCATCAACGCGGCGATATCATCGAGTATCGCAAAAAAACCTGATGCCATAAAGATAGTTTAAGGCGTAAAAATAGTGAGAAAGCTCCTAAACATACAAGTGTGTTTATGTAAGTTTAGCATTATTTTACACCCGCTGCTTATTCCTTAATAAATTTGCTGCTCAGGCTGCCGTTATTCGTTAATATATTCAGGAGGTAAACGCCATTTGCTAAAGATGATACGTCAATAACAGTATTTTGGGTACCCGTGTATACGGTTTGTCCCAGGAGGTTGGTCATTATGACTTTTTGCACGATAAGGCCTTCAGGAATATCAACGTTGAGTAAAGTTGTCGCCGGATTTGGGTACACCCGTACAGCCTCATGTTGAAAGCCATCAACAGTAAGCACTTCTGAAAGTGATCCTTCGGCAGTTTTCGCGTATAGGCCAATAGTGCCGGGCTTGGTGATCCCGAATTCCACAAAAGCATATCCGTTCTCGGTTCCTGAATTTATAGGGATGATCTTCTCTGCCCCTGGCAGCATATAAGTGTTGGCCGACATGCTGCCCACTACGCCTGTAGCCGTACTGTTTTGGGAAAGGAACCATCCGGCGTCTATAATATCACCCGAAGGTGGGGGTGTAAGCAGTATATTGGTATATTCCGCCGCTGAATAATATACGCGTACCGTCATGCCTCCGTTTTCGGTATAGGTGGCTGTGTCAGTTATAGATACCATTCGGTTGCTTACGCGAATGGTGTTGGCACCGCTGCTTTTCTGGTAATAATTGTTGGCCGATGTTACCCCCGCAGGCAATGTGCCGATAGTGTTGTTGTTAATCACTACAGATAAAGGTGTAAACGTATTGCCATGCTCTGTAACTGTCAGCATTTTGCGGGCGCGGTTGGCCGGGTTGGCCCAGTTATAATTACATTCGGTAGGTATAAGTGTTATTGCACTCCCTGAAGGTGCAAGTATAGGTGTAGAGACAGACAGATTGGTGTCACCGGTTATTGTCCACCCTTTTCCGCCACTTGCCACAGGCAGTACAAGGTTGGCACGCGCCGCCGCCCCGTCATTGCAATAGTACATTCCGAGTGCGCCCATTACAATACCGTTGGGGCCGTTCTCGCTGAAACCCATCAATGTTGCATCGTAGTTGGCTACGCTCATGCCGCAATTGTCGAATATGCCTCCAAAGAAGCTGTTTAGTAACGCGTTAGGATTCAGGTTATCGGCCCACCCGGCCATATTTTGGTTAAATGCAGTTGCATTTTTAAACATGGCTTCCATGTACAGCACCGCGGAAATATCCCAGTCACTTATATCCTGGTTGAATGCGGTAGCATCCCTGAACATCCCCATCATGTTCCAGATTGAGGACACATCCCAGTTGCCGATATTCTGGTTAAAGGATGCTGCGTTCTCAAACATTCCCGAACAAGCCTCTGCATTGCTCACATTCCAATTACCTATAGGCTGGTTAAAAGCATCTGCATTCATGAACATCCCGCTGATGCTTGTTACGGCTGAAAGGTCCCAATTACCAATTGGCTGATTGAATGCCACAGCATCACGAAATATCGCAGTCATAGAGGTAACAGCACTGGTATCCCAGCTCCCTATGTTTTTATTGAAAGACGATGCCCCCTGGAACATGGATTGCATTTCGGTAACGGAAGAGGTATCCCAGCCGCTTAGGTCTCCGTTAAACGCCGTAGCACCCTGGAACATACCGAACATATTGGTAACCGATGCCGTATTCCAGTTCGTAAGGTCGCGGTTGAAGGATGTGGCAGAGCCGAACATATAATTCATATTTGTCACTGATGATACGTCCCAATTGCCGATGGGTTGGTTAAAAGCCGAAGCGCTTGCAAACATATTAACCATATCGGTAACAGACCCTGTATCCCAACCGCTGATGTTTTGGTTGAAAACGGTAGTACCGTTAAACAGGTTGCTCATATCGGTAACATTGGATGTATTCCAGCTTCCGATATTGGATGGCCCGTTTAGCGATGCGCAATACTGGAACATCCCGGCCATATTCGTTACTCCTGAAAAGTTAGGGATGTCGGTTGCCGTTATGTTCAGGTTAGAGCATCCGTTGAAAGCTTTATTTAAGTTACTCCACGCACCATTGCCCCATTGGGTAACTTTTTTCAGTTTAAAGCGTTCAGAGCCATAGTTGATGTAGATCCTGGGGAAGTTGCCGGTAATTTTTACCTGATAGTCGGTATTGTATTCAAGGTTGCTAAAAACAGCATTGCCCGTTACGTTGTTTAGCGTCGTGATGATAGTACCGGGGCCGCTGAGCTTAGCAATGGTAGCAGTATAATTATAGCCTCCGCCAGTGGTAGGAACAGTAATCGTTGTTGATGCCGCCGTGTTCCATTCGGTAATGAATTGCCCGAATGCCGAACAGGATAGTATGAGGAATCCGATGAGGAATTTTATTTTCATGTGTAGGGATTATTGTTTTATGAACCTGCCGTTCCAGTTGCCTTTATCTGTCGCGATCATCAGTTGGTATACACCCGGGGCAAAGGCGCCGGTATCTATAGTGGTAGCGTTACCTGTATAGACCGACTGCCCGAGCATATTTACAACAGTTACCTTATGTACCTCAAATGCCGAATTATCGGGCAATTGTATGTTCAGGATATGGGTTGCCGGGTTGGGGTATAGTTTTATAGCGCGTAAACCGGCAACGTCATCGATACCCATACAGGCTTCAACTGTAAGTTGTACAGGTACAGTTATGGTAGTACCACATTCGTTGGTCATCGTGCAGGTATAAATGCCGGAGTCGGCGATTGCGGTATTGGTCAGGTTTAGTGTGGCAGTCGTTTGTGCGGACTGTACAGTAGAACCTTTCCTCCAAACATAACTTTCCGCATTGGTGTTTTGTGTGCTGAACTCAAAAGGCTCTCCTTCGCATACCAAAAAGGATGTTGTTTCAGATGGAGTGTATGAAGGCTTACGGCACACTTCGATAAGCGGTTGGTAATTACTGTGCATGCCCCCCATTATTTTTAATGCGACTTCCTCTGTAGCCAGGTCAAATTCAAAATTACCGCCCTGGCAGCTACCATAAATCTTTCCGTTCGATGCTTTAAGGGGCATAGCGTTCGGAAGCCTCACATTATCAGGCTGTGTAAAATCATGCAGGATTTCGAGGGTGCCGGCAGCTACGTCATATTTAAATACAGAACCGCGACGGTTTGGGTAGTTGGTGCTGTCATCATGAAAGCCTACCAGGAGGCCATAAAGATAACCATTGTCCAGAATTACAGGACTTGGTCCACGGCCGACAGTAGTGTAATCAAAATCATATTTTTTAACCAGGGTACTGGTAGCTATGGTAAACTCAAAAATCGTCCCGCTGTTGTTGCCACCCCCCCCGGTAGATGTACCGTACAGCTTGCCCGGTAACGCTTCCACAAGCTTACTACCGCTCACCGGGCCCTGTACATCCGATCCGTCCCATCCAAATACGAATACTTTAGTGAGCTGTCCGTTGGAAAGGTTCAGGCGATAGATGCCACCAGGATAGGGTACGTTTTGCGGCGATGGCGCCATAGAGGTGGTTATGTACACGTGGCCATCGGAGGCTTTCATCAGTTCCCCGTCAAATTGAGGCTGTCGGGTGCCCAACTGATATGGGAATTCCGGTATCGTTGCCACAATGCTGGCCTGTTCGGTTTCGATATTGTATTTAAATATCGACCGTGCACCATTGGTTGTGCCATAAAGCCATCCCGGAACAGGCTCAGAAAGGCCGTAGAGGTTTCCGTTATTGCCATTAATTATAGTATTGTTCAGTACACGGTATTCCTCCGTAACAGGATCGTACTCGAACAGTACTCCCCATGGAATATCCTGTCCGCCCTGCGATACGGCAATGCCATATAGTTTCCCGTTGGAGGCTTGTAACATCATGCTTCGGGGATATCTGCCCAATACGCCCGTAGGGTCAAAAGTGTGCATTACTTCCACATCGGCGTTAGTGCCGTTGAGGGGTACTTTTACAATTTCATGGTTGTTGGGAATTCCCCTGTAACCCCAAAGCTCCTTTTGGCTGTAGGCAGTGGAAAAAACAAATAGCAGGGCTGGTAAGAGGACAGCTCTGAGCAGTTTCGAAAACTTATGCATGAAGATAAAGGTTGGTTATTGGTCTATGCTAATAACCATTAAGTACCTTGTTACCCTACCGTTACAATGTTATGTTTTAATCAGGAGTTATTTCTTTCGTTCGTCAAGCAGCGGCATAAGCATATTGATCACTTTAATCTCGCCGTCGGCTATAAGGTCATATATGGTTTTGCCATTCCCATTCGGAAAATTCGGGTCACCGCCGTGCTCCAGTATTGTCTTTATGGCATCGGTGGCAATGGGAGAATACCGCAGCATCCATTCCAGTACTGTTTCACCCGTTTCAGGGAGTGTAATATTGAAGTTTACACCGTTTTTTGCCAGTGCATCCACATACTTTTTATTCCTTACATATGAAAAGAAAAGATCGAACAGCAGGTCGGTTTTTTCGGCACGCAGCATGGAAGGTACATTCGGACTGGCACCGTATTCCAACATGAGCTTAAATGCCTGGAAGTATCCCGAATTATGAGCCACCGACAGCATTGGATATTTAAAGTACGAATCGTAATAGTCCGGGTCGGCACCGTGTATCAGGAGTGCTTCAAACACTTCCTTTTCTTTCATGTATTGAAATAAAACGTTGTTATCTACAGGAAGCAGGTCCCGGCTTTGCAGCAGTTCGAGTGTTTGCTGCTTTTTCTTCTCACTGACTTTTTTCATGGTGTTTGGTTTAAAGCAAAGATAAGATTCCGGGGCAATAAATATCGAGGCTGTTAAAACTTCTGTAAACCAAATCAGAATCTGCGCCGGGCATCGTAATTTTAAGTAAAATTACAGCCATGCCCGAAGGACCAAGTATTGTTATTGCCAAAGAAGAAGCTGATATATTTGAAAACCATGTCGTGCTCTCGGCATCGGGCAATGCCAGTATCGATATGTCGCGCCTGGAGCATAAAAAGCTAATGGAGATACGCACCTGGGGCAAGCACCTGCTGCTCTGTTTCAGCGGCTTTACTATCCGTATCCATTTCCTGATGTTCGGGACATACCGGGTCAACGAGCGGAAGGATGCTAAGCTACGGCTGGGACTTGTATTTAAAAGCGGGGAACTGAATTTCTATACAGCCAATGTAAAGGTTCTGGAAGGTGATGTAAATGACCATTACGATTGGGGCGGTGATGTAATGAATGATAAATGGGATGCGAAAAAAGCCAAAGCGAAACTGACGGAAGTACCCAATAAACTGGTTTGCGATGCACTGCTGGAACAGGATATCTTTTCCGGCGTGGGTAATATTATCAAGAATGAAGTGTTGTATCGGGTCTTTGTGCATCCAAAGTCGGAAGTAGGCAAGATTCCTGCAAAAAAAATGAACGAGATCATTGCCGAAGCACGCAATTACAGCTTCGATTTCCTGAAATGGAAAAAGAAAGGCGAACTGAAAAAGCACTGGCTGGCACACACCAAAAAGATCTGTACCCGCTGCGATCTCCCTATGATAAAAGAATACACCGGCACCAAAAAGCGCCGCAGCTTCTTCTGTGAGAATTGCCAAAAATTATACACATGAAAAAAGAAGACCTCATTATTGGCTGCTCCAGCTATACTACTGCAAGCTGGAAAGGACTTTTCTACCCGGAAGATATCCCTAAAAGCAAATGGTTCCCATATTATTGCGAACATTTCAATACTTATGAGCTGAACTCCACATTCTATAAATTCCCGACGGTAAAAATATTACAGAATTGGTACAACAAGGCGCCTGATGGTTTCCGGTTTTCGGCGAAGGCCTACAAAGGGATTACGCACTTTAAGAAGTTTAATAACTGCCAGCAGGAAATTGCCGACCTGTATGCCGTATTGCGGGAAGGCCTCACGGATAAGCTGGCGTGTGTGTTGTTCCAGCTGCCACCGAGTTTTAGCTATAGCAAGGAACGATTGGCATTGATCATTGGCTCTCTTGATCTGTCTTTCCGGAATGTGGTTGAGTTTAGAAATGAGAGCTGGTGGCGGCAGGATGTTCTCGAAGCATTGGCGGGTGCGGGTATCACCTTTTGCAGTGTCAGTTATCCTAACCTTCCTACAGAGGTAATGGCAACAACATCCACCGGTTATGTGCGCCTGCATGGCACCCCAAGGCTTTTCTATTCCGAATACAGTGAAGCAGAACTGGAAGGCCTGCATAACGAACTACTTGCCCAAAATTTCACCGAAGCCTTTGTATATTTCAATAATACGGCAAGTGAGGCCGCTATAGAAAACGCCATCTTCTTCAAAAGCCTTTAATAATACCGCTTTAAAAACAAGTTTTCAATTCCATTCCAGGTACGGATAATGCTTGAAGAGAAAATTTTTATAAAAATATATGGTTTTTACAGGCCTGGAATGATGCCGGCCTTAGTACCGTTGTAAGCGTGATTGGTGTGTTTTCGGCACTTTTTGATTAATAACGCCGGAAACATTTTAATTCGTAATCAATTCCTATATTTGGAAAAAATCAGCAACTATGAAAAAACTCTTATTATTTGTGTCTGTTTTGGCGCTAACGCTAACAGGCTGTGAAGACAATGAAACGCCTAACACTGTACTGACTTCGGAAATTAAAGTAGACGGTGTAAGCTTTAATCCAACCCGAAACGGACTGAACACGTATTTTGTTGAAGGTAACAGTGAGGTAGCAGACCGCAGGTTCTTTACCCTAATTAAAGGCAGTGGCGAAAATATATCGCAGGCTATTTACGTAAACCTTGACCTTTGGGATGGGCGTAGCAACGAAGGTGGTTCGTATATCTTCCATATTGGTGAAGTAGGGACCAACCTGTTTGCGAATGGTATGTATCTTGAAGGCGATGTGTCGTACCAGCTGGCTGGTGGCACAGTACACGTAACACAGATGACCGATGGCTACTACAAACTGGTATTTGAAAACGTACAGGCTGTGAATGTTTTCAGCCAAACACAACAGGAAAAGCTCATTACCGGAGAATTTAAAGCTAAGTTCAATGTTATTAACGTTCCTGTAGAATAACGAATACTGAGCCCCGCTAAGGGGCTTTTTTTATGGGCTTAATGAATTGAAATTGGTATATTTGAGTAAAAATCAATATGTAATGTTTGCCAGGATATCCCTATACGGTTTCTTCTGCCTCCTAACGGCCACCGCGGCAGGGCAGGGGGTATTGCGCTGTGATGACGGCCGCATCTTTTGGGTGATAACAGGAGACAACCGTGGCTTTGCCATACCGTTGGAAGGTGATGTTTCGGAAACCAACGACGACCTCATCAATGTGGAAGACAAAGCGCTGCATTACTACATTCTCGATGCTAAAAATTACTATACTGCCGACGGCAAAAATAAGGATGCTGACATCCTGGAACGTTTTATAAAAGGTGAAATGGACGGATTGGAGTTCGAAGGCCTGGAACCTGTAAAAGAACTACGGTCGCGGCAGGATGGTGAGTCCTTCCTGTTATGGCGGCACAACTGGACCTCCGGTAACCAGGTAGACAGGCAGGTACACGCAACCATTATCCTTAATGATGCCCTGGTATGGCTTACATGCCCGAAATTTATCGATATGGAATTGGCAGGTGTTGAAGCCTTTATTATAAAGTGTATTGAAAATATAAAAGAAATAGAAAATGCCGAAGGGCTCTGCGAATAAGTGTATACTACTTAAATAAAAACTCCGGAAAGACCATCTTTCCGGAGTTTTTAATGTTGTAATAAATGTGATATAGGTTTTTCCATTTCTACCGCAGGGGAGAAATCTCAGTTACCCGAATGGTCGCTGAGATTTCTCTCTCCACAAGTTCCGATCGAAATGGAAATGTCTTATGCCACAATATTAATGATCCTGCCCGGTACTACTATCACCTTTTTTGGTGGTTGGCCGCCAAGCTGCTGCTGCGTCCTTTCGTCAGCGAGGATCGTTTTTTCGATATCGGCTGCGCTCATATCCATCGGCAATTCGATGCTAAAGCGTGTTTTGCCGTTGAACGATACCGGATATTCTTTGCTGCTTTCAACAATGTGCTCCGGATTGAAGATCGGGAACGGCACCTGCGAGATGCTGCCCTGATGACCCAATAGGTGCCAAAGCTCTTCTGCAATATGCGGCGCATACGGCGATATCAGTATAGCAAGCGGCTCGAGAATTACGCGTTCGTGGCAGTTCATAGCCGTCAATTCATTCACAGCGATCATAAACGAACTCACTGAAGTATTGAATGAGAAGTTCTCAATGTCCTCCTGCGTTTTCTTTATCGTCCGGTGCAATGTTTTGTACGCTTCCTTACTGCCCGGGTTAGCGGTCACAATAAGCCCGTTATCATCAAAGTAGAGTTTCCATAGCTTTTTCAGGAACCCGGAAACCCCGGTAATACCCGCGGTGTTCCATGGCTTGGCCTGTTCTAACGGCCCAAGGAACATTTCGTAAAGGCGTAATGTATCGGCACCATATTGTTCACAGATGTCGTCGGGTGTCACTACATTGTACTTTGATTTGGACATTTTTTCGACTTCGCGGCCAACGATGTATTTGCCGTTATCTTCAGTTATGAAAACGGCATCTTTATAATCCTGATTTAAAGGATGGTTTTTGAATCCTTCAATATCTAATTCGTCAGAAGCACTTACTAATGAAACATCTGAATGGATTTTATTAACTTGTACAAACAAACCATCAATTAAATTCTCAAGTTCAGAAAATGATTTCAAAAGAGTTTTATATATTTTTGGAAATGCGCTTGAAATAGTTAATTCTCCTTCTCCAAATTGTGCATTAGGATACATATCTGATTTAACAAAACCTTGAGAGACAAAAAGCTTATTATTATATTTATCAATAAATGCTTGAATTGTATTCTTTTCAGCTTCGGTAAAAGATTTACCAACCAATTTATTCCCGACACTCTCTGTAAAATCAATTAAGTTGAGTCTATAAACAAAAGCACTCATCCCGAGTATCATCCCCTGGTTGATCAGCTTTTTAAAGGGCTCTTCCTTCGTGATGAATCCCCTGTCCTTTAAGAACTTGTTCCAGAAACGGCTGTACAGCAAGTGGCCTGTGGCATGCTCGCTTCCGCCAATGTACAGGTCAACATCCTGCCAGTAGGCTTCTGCTTTATCCGAAATGAACTCTTCATTATTATGCGGATCCATGTACCTTAGCCAATACCATGAACTGCCTGCCCATCCCGGCATGGTGTTGAGTTCTAAGCCCCCTCCGCCCCCAAAGGGGGTACTCTCAAACTCTTCCTTAGAGACAACCTTTCCTGATTCCGGACCGGTTACCATCCAGTACCATTCTTTGGCATTGCCCAATGGTGGCAAACCATCTTCAGTTGGAAGGTATTTCTCAACATCCGGCAAGCGTAGTGGCAGGCATTTTACAGGCACCAGCTTTGGCAGCCCATTTTCAAAATACACCGGGAACGGTTCACCCCAGTACCTTTGGCGGCTGAATACGGCATCACGCAAACGGTAATTCGTCTTGCCCCTGCCTTGCTCAATTCCTTCAAGTGCTTCTATCACAGCCTTTGTAGCCTGTTTGTAGTTCATCCCGTCAAGGAAGTCGGAATTGATAAGTTTAAATCCCTCTTTATCTGTAAAGGCCCCGCTGTCGATGCTGTACGGCTCCTGCTCCCCCTTTGGGGGTTGGGGGGCGAAAATTTCTTTTATTTCAATTCCGAAATGCTTCGCGAAGTCGTAATCCCTTTGGTCACCCGCGGGAACGGCCATTACCGCACCCGTGCCGTAACCGGCAAGCACGTAATCGCCTATCCACACCGGGATGGGTTCTTTGGTGAACGGATGCTCGGCATACGCTCCGGTAAATACCCCCGAAATGGTCTTAACATCAGACATACGGTCACGCTCGCTGCGTTTTGCAGTTGCTTCCACATAGGCATCTACCGCGGCTTTCTGCTCCGCTGTAGTAATCTTTGAAACCAACTCATGCTCCGGTGCCAGCGTTATGAACGACACCCCAAAAATGGTATCAGGTCGCGTAGTGAATACTTCAATTTTGTATTGGCTTTCTCCATCTCCTATTTCAGAGAAAATGTCGGAGAAAAAGGAGCGGATGCCCAGGCCGTCCGTCCTCTCTTCATTTTTCCTCCCCCCGGCCCCCTCCGAAGGAGGGGGAGACTGGGATGGCAAATCGTTATCTGAAAAATCTTCTGTGTCTTCAGTGTCCTTATATGATTTGCGATTGGAAAGCGCTATCCTTATCTGCGAAATAACGTAGCTGATATGGAACATTACATCTTCATTTGAGAATCGCAATACCTTAAATAAATGCTTTTGCTCAAGTTCAAGTGTCCTTGCCTCGTCTAATTCTGCCTGTTCTGCTTCATAATGATATCCTCCGTCAACTTCAATGATAAGCCTTTTTTCAAGCGCAACGAAATCAGGGATAAAATTACCTACCGGATGCTGCCTCCTGAACCGTACGCCAAGATTATTTCTTCGCAATTCTTCCCACAACGCTGCTTCAGCAACTGTATGTTCCTTACGCATCACTTTGGCGTTATGCAACAGGTCTACAGCGTTGGCGCTATTCCCTGTCAAATACTTTGGACTGCTTTTCACATCAGAGTGAGCACGTCCGTCTCCCCCTCCTTCGGAGGGGGCCGGTGGGAGGACTTTTTCTTTCGCAGAATCTGCCTGAATTACATCAAAACTCACACTCGCCCCAACCGATTTCCCGATCCAGTTCCTTTGGCTTTCCTTTAGGGAATCGGTCCAGTCGATGGTTTCGAGGCCTTGCAGCAATCGCTCGGCATACGCCGAAATCCTCATGCTCCACTGGGTCATTTTTTTGCGGATCACCGGATAGCCGCCACGTTCCGATACACCGTTTACGATCTCGTCGTTAGCGAGCACGGTTCCGAGTTGCGGGCACCAGTTCACTTCCGTTTCGGCAAGGTAGGTAAGGCGGTATTTCAACAGGATGCGCTCCTGGTCTTCTTTGCTGTAGCCTTTCCAAGCATCGGCAGTGAAGATGGCAATATTGTCATCGCTCACGGCATTGATGCCGCCGTTGCCATTCTCCTCAAACTTTTGGATCAGGGTACAGATGCTCTCCGCTTTGTCGGTATCTTTATTGTACCACGAGTTGAACAGGTGGATAAAGATCCACTGCGTCCACTTATAATATTCCGGGTTGGAGGTGCGTACCTCACGGTCCCAGTCGAACGAGAAGCCTATTTTGTCGAGCTGCTCTCGGTATCGGTTGATGTTCGTTTCAGTTGTAATGGCCGGGTGCTGCCCGGTCTGTATGGCATACTGCTCTGCCGGAAGGCCGAAGCTGTCATACCCCTGCGGGTGCAGTACATTGAAGCCTTTGTGACGCTTGTAGCGTGCGTAGATATCGCTGGCAATATAACCCAGCGGGTGGCCTACATGCAGTCCCGCACCCGATGGGTAGGGGAACATATCCAGCACATAGTACTTGGGTTTATCGCTTGTGTCTTCGGCGCGGAAAGTACCTTCTTCCGCCCAGTATTTCTGCCAGCGGGCTTCAATTTCGTTGGGATTATATCTCATGTAAGTCGCAAAGTTTCAAAGTTTCAAAGTCCCATAGTGAGACAAAGCATGCAAATTTACGTTTATTGCGCGAAAGTTAAAAGGGTGTGGTTACGGTTTCTTTTTGGAGAGTTCCTTAAACTCTTTTTCCGTTACTTTTTTTCTTTGGAAATAGTATGTGGTTACTTTTTCCCCGGTTGCAGCATCATAAATCGTCTGCGGGCCATGCATTGCGTCGCCGTCAAAATAAGTCTCCCTCCAACTTTTACCATCACTGCCGGAATAGATTAGTGACTTTATCAGCTTACCCTCATTGTCATAGGTAATAACGGTATTTATTTTGTATGAGTTACCATCGAGCATGATGAGCTTGTGTTCGCCCACAGGCTTACCGTTTTCGTTATATTTTGCCTCGCTGATGATCTTGCCTTGCGGGTCATAATACACCATAGAAGATGGTTTGTCCTTGGCGGTGTAGACATACGTTGTAAAAAGGCGGCCATCAGGGTAATATCTTTTGTAGCTTACCGTCTCATCATTTTTATAGCGCTTTTCACCCACTAGCACGCCTGTTTTGCCATCATAGGTTTTAGAAACCCCTTCCTTCCTGTCCATTGCATAATTGGTATGCTCGTGCAGAATACCGTTATAATAGGTTTTATAAAATCCGTTCATCTTGCCGGCATTGTATTCTATCTCACGCTCCGTTTTGCCTGCCTTATCATAATTGACCCAAAGCCCTGTCTTTTTGCCGTTATCATCATACTGACCCTTTTGCATGATGGTACCATCGAGAGCTACAAACGAATAGGCCCCGACATTCTTTCCATTACTGTACGTGTTGCCGGAAAGCAGTGTGCCATCGGGCTTAAAAGATTCCGAGAGGCCATGGCGCTCCCCACCGTAATAGCGGACAATGCTCTTTACTTTTCCGTTATGCCAAAAATCCTTCATTTCACCGTGTACCTTATCTCCTGCAATGATTGGGATCTCTGCCATTTTTATATTGTTCTCAAAAACGGTTACCACTCCCTTTTTCAAATCGGGTGGGTATAGGTAAGTTTTGCCGTAACGGTCGGCTACCTTAATCGTGCCGGTAACATTATCATTGTCGAATGTGCCTTCAATAAATTGTTCCCCACGGCGCGAATGCATTTTCCGCAGGCCATGGCGCTTGTTGTTTTTATAGGTGGTTTCCACCATCAGGGTGCCATCTTTATCGTATGCTTTGCCCAATCCGTTGGCCATGCCTTTTACAAATGGTATTTCCTGTCGGACTTGCCCGTTAGCATAATAGAGGTTTGCCATACCATCGGGCAGGCCCTTTTTGTCGTAGGACTGATCCATGATAAGAGTACTTCCATAATACTGCTGCACCATAGTGTGGCCGCCCTGCGGAACTTCGTTAAGCTTTATATATTTCAATGATGATTTCCGGCGCACATCCTCCAACTTATCCGAAAGGTCAGCTGGGAAAACCTCATCGCGGAACTCGTAAAAGTTATCCATGCGGTCCAATCTTGGAAGATCTGCACGGGCATAATCGTAATCCTGTGAAAACAAACGGGCAGTGCAGAGCAATGCTATTGCAAATATCTTTTTCATTGCTTAGTCTTTAAAGTATAAGAAACCGTCTTCACCGGCATAACCTTTCGTGTTGCCCTCGTTATCCATGAGTTCTATAAGAGGCATTACCTTCGGGTTTGCCCCCGGGCGGGCTACCCAAAGATTTTCGCCGGGATACGTCAGCCTGATCGATTTTACAGGATAGGGAAAGGAAGGCTCAATTTTAAAAGGGTGCTCCCCATTGCTCCTCAGGAAAACCCCATACTTGTCACCACGCCTCAGTTCGAGGTATGCTTTGCCATCCTGTTTCCTGTCATTTACTTCGTCAAGCCCCGAAATAATCATTTGGTTATCCGCAGTAATGATCTCGTACCTGCCATTACGCTTTGCCAACAGGTCGTAACCCGGTGATGCGGATGTGGCTGCTGTAGTAAGTTCATCATACACAAACGGAATGATCTCCTTGCCTTCAAAATCAATAAGGCCATATTTTATAGCTTTCGATTGTTTATGGCGTTTACCCGCTATAAATGCTGCCGAGCGCTTGCCTGTTTTTTGTGAGGTATAGTGTATACCGGTAAGTTCGTCGTATTCATTGCCCCTGTTGCTTTGCCCGTCTTTCAGTATCCCCGAGCGCCCTTTGTACATATACAGTACATAGTTGCTGTAATAAAACAACGTGTCGCCTATTTGCTGGCTGTTGCTGAAGTTCTTCACGGTAAAAGAATCGGGTGTGAATTTCATTTTAGATTTTATCACTTTAGCGCCTGCATCCCTGCGTTCCAGTACCAGGATGCCATTATTTTCTTTTTTATAGGTCTTGTAAACGTTGACAGGTTTTTTCGCTGCCGTCCTTGCGGACTGCTCAGATCCATAACGCCCATTGCTTTCCTTTCCGATGCCCACCCCGCTGCCACCCCCTTCATTGGGTACCGCAACACCCATATCAATGTCACCTATTGGGGAAGCAATACTGATATCGCCATTTATTTCGTAGGGTTCAATTTGTGCTTCACGGTTACTTTCCTTATCAATGGGAATTTCACTTCTTTTATTCATCTGATGTAATCTTCCGTCCCTGCCGAACTTAAAGTGCGACAGTATTACAGGCCCATCTGCCTTTTCGCGGATGCGCAACAGGGCATAATTCCGGCCCTTTACACTTTCTAAAGCTACCGAATGTACATCTTTCGCCAGCCACTGCACCACCGCTTTTTCGCGGCTGCTCCAGATAAACGCGCTTTCGCGGTTGTTTGCGGCGGTATACTGCAACAGCAGTACATTGTACGAGCCGTCTTTATCTTCGCCGTGTTCCTTAGCCAAGAGGCCTATATGTATTATCCCTTCTTTTACAATCGGGGTACCATCACTGGAATAGATATAAGTCAGTATCGCTTCAGGTGTCACCTTTTCGGCCCTTATATATTCATTGTCACTAATTATAGAGCTGTATTCAGCAGGAAGCAGTTCCTTTCCCCCCGTGATGAGGCCTTTTTTACCTCTCGACCACGAGATCATATCACCCGGTTTGTTGCCATACCTGTGCCCAAAGGAAATGCTGTCGAATTTCGGGGCAATGATCAGTTTGCCTTCCCTGTCAGAAACGCCCCATTTATCGCCGTCGCGGTACGGAATGGTAATTTGCTGCCCAATGGACGGCAGGGAAAGCGACAGTATGAAAAAGAGTAAAAGTTTACGCATAAAAAATGATTTGGGAATTACCTGTCAAAGTACGCGCCAAAAGTAAGCTTATTGTACGAAAACCAAAACTTTAGGCGTTATAAACCACGTAAAGAGCAGTGTTGGGATGCACGCAGGAACTCATTGCCTGTTTAACAGTTATTCTTTAAAAGTGTAGACAGTTACAATTACTTTATTTATTTTTACGGCTAAAATAGAACCAATGGCATCATCTTTCGAAAAATTCCAGAAAAGGCGCGTTATTACCTCGTATTTCTCGGTTATACTTTGCATTTTCATTGTGCTTACCCTTTTGGGCGCACTGGGGCTTTTTGTCATCAATACCGATAAGATATCAAGCCACGTAAAGGAGAATATCCCGATGACCATCTATTTTAAGCGTGAAACCCCGGACAGCCTTAAACAGGCTTTTGGTACAGAGCTTAAGAATTCCGCTTTCATTAAAGATTATGTTTACGTTTCCAAAGAGGATGCGGCGAAAAACAATCCGGATATCGTCGGGGAGTATGAAACGTTTCTTGACAGTAACCCTTTGTTCGATTCGTACGACGTACACCTCAAAGGCGGTTACGTTCAGGCTGACAGCATAAAAGCAATCGAAGTGAAACTGAGAGCGAACACCGCTGTAAGCGATGTAAACTATGACAATGTGCTGGTAGACCTGGCTAACGAAAACATACAGCGCATAACCTATTGGATACTTATCATTAGCGGTGTGCTGGCATTTATTGCCATGCTGCTCATCAATAGTGCATTAAGGCTTTCCATTTATTCACACCGATTTACCATCAAAACGATGCAGATGGTGGGCGCTACCAAGTCGTTCATCCGTAAACCTTATATATGGAAAGGCATGAGGCTGGGCTTTATCGGGGCATTCCTGGCCATACTGGCGCTGGTGTATCTCGTATACTGGCTTGATGGGGAATATCCGGTACTTAATATCTGGGAAGACTGGATCCCGACTGCGATTGTACTTGGCGGGGTGCTGCTTTTCGGTATCATCATTGCCGCGATAAGCACGTTCTTCGCTACGCAGCGATTCCTGAACTTAAGGACGGATGACCTCTATTAACAAATTCCAAATAACAAACCCCGGAACGTAAAAAAGCCGGACAACATACAAAACGATTATTCAGGGCACGGGCAACCCTGAACCCTAAACCCTAAACCCGGAACTGTATAATGAACAACGAAATAAAAACCAGCTTCCTTTTTGAAAAGGTAAATTACAGGATACTGCTTATTGGTATTGGTGTTATCGCGCTTGGCTTCATATTGATGGCCGGTGGCGGCAGCGACGATCCGAATGTGTTCAGCGACGCGATCTTCAACTTTCGCAGGATAAGGCTTGCGCCAACCGTGGTGCTTATCGGTTTTGGTATTACCATCTATGCGATATTGAAAAATTCCGGTACTGCTGCCATAGCAATAGAAAAGGAGGATAGCAAAGCGGGAGCGCCTGCTAAGCCATCAGACAGGCTCGTAGAAGAGCAGCCGATTAAGAATTTTACCAATAAAAAGAAGAAATAAATGGATTTTATCCACGCGATCATTATTGCCATTATTGAGGGCCTTACCGAGTATTTACCTGTTTCATCTACCGCTCACATGGTGTTTGCCAGTTCGTATTACGGCATCCAGGAAGACGATTTTGTAAAACTGTTTCAGGTATCCATACAATTTGGTGCTATCCTTGCCGTTGTGGCGCTCTACTGGAAAAAGTTCTTCGATTTTAGTAAGATCGATTTTTATATGAAGCTCGCCCTTGCGGTAATTCCCGCGCTTTTATTGGGTAAGCTGTTTGATGAGATGATAGAGGAAGTACTGGGCAATCCAATCCCGATTGCGATAGTGCTTATTGTTGGCGGAGTCGTGCTATTGTTTGTCGACAATTATTTTAAAGAACCCAAAGTATTTAAAGAAGAAGATATTACCGTAAAGAAAGCGGTAACCATTGGCTTTTGGCAGTGCCTTGCCATGATGCCGGGCACAAGCCGTGCGGCAGCTTCCATTATTGGAGGTATGCAGCAGGGGCTTACCCGCCAGGCTGCGGCAGAATTTTCATTCTTTCTGGCTGTACCTACCATGCTGGCGGTTACTACCTATTCTATTTTCATAAAAGGATATGGAGCGGAAAAGACAAAAGGCTACGAACTCCTGATGGAAGGCGACAACCTGAAGCTGTTCGCTATAGGCAATGTAATCGCGTTTGTTGTGGCTATCATTGCCATTAAAGGCTTTATCGGTGTAATTAAGAAATTTGGCTTCAAACCATGGGGCTGGTACCGCATTATTGCCGGGTCAGTGCTTCTGGCCTATTTTACAATGTATAAATAAAAATGTCATATTGAGCGCAGTCGAAATTGGCATTCGTATGTTTGCTTCTCTACTGCAATCGAAATGGCAAGCGATACGTATTACGAAATTCATAATTAATTTCTCTTGGCTACACCCGAAGAATTTCTTGAAGGACAGGTTGTCCTTATCGACAAGCCGCTGCACTGGAGCTCGTTCCAGGCAGTAAATAAAGTAAAATGGAGCCTTAAGAAGCACCTTGGCCTCAAAAAGATAAAAGTGGGCCATGCCGGAACGCTCGACCCATTGGCAAGCGGCCTGCTGATTGTCTGCACTGGTAAATTTACGAAACGCATCTCCGAATTGCAGGGTATGGAAAAAGAGTATACCGGTACGTTTTACCTCGGTGCTACCACGCCCTCATACGACTTGGAAACCGAAGTAGACGCCACTTTTCCGATTGACCATATTGACGAAAAACGTATCCACGATACCCTTCCGAAATTTTTGGGTGAGATCGACCAGAAACCGCCTATTTTTTCGGCTATCAAAAAAGATGGCAAGCGTCTGTACGAACATGCCCGGAAAGGGGAGGAAGTAGAGATTGCTTTCCGTAAAACTACAATACACGAATTTGAGATTACCCGCATCGCATTGCCCGAAGTCGATTTCAGGGTGGTGTGCAGCAAAGGAACCTATATTCGCTCCCTGGCGCATGATTTTGGTATCGCGCTGCAATCAGGTGCGCACCTCACCGCTTTACGACGTACGAAAATCGGTGCATTTTCCGTTGATGATGGTATATCACCTGAATCTTTTGAAAATGGCCTTACAAAGTAGCCTTTACCAAACGGTATTTTGCCTGTTGTTTTCAACCTTCTGCCATGCGCAAACCGTATTTATCACTTCTGAAAAAGAGATTAAAAAAGACCCAAATGAGTTAGGGGAATATGAGAAAACAAGGCCTGTATATACGCAGGCAGCCTTTTCATTTCCGTTATCCATTAATCCTGATTATGGCCAGCCCACCCAATTTGAGGATGTAAAAGAACCTTTTTTCCTGCCCGATGGCCTTAGCGCCCATGTGGGTGCCGGTGTGCATTATCGCGGATGGATCGGTGTGGGCATGAATGTTGGCCTTGACTGTAAACTCAACCAAAAGCTGGTTTCAGCACCGGTATACGCAAGCGTGTTTCTCAACCCGCATTTTAATGAGACCACCAGCTTTTTACTTCAGGGTGGGTATGGACGCGCTTTTGCATTAGGGCGCGGTGAGCTCAACGGCATTTACCAGAAATACCGTGTGGGCATTTTGTCAGATAACCTTCTTATCTTTGCCGATCTAAACCTTTTTGGCTACGGGCTGCACGGTGTTAAAGAAATGGGCAGCCTCAGTATTGGTATCAGCCTGATGGATCTCTTTAACGAATGAAAACACTGTTATTTTTCTTTTTGGGGATAAGCACCCTTTTCGCGCAGCAGCACATGAACGTGGGCCAGCTCAAAGACGGCGACCTGTTGTTTCAGGACATGGATTGCGGTCCGCTTTGCGATGCGATAGAAGCGGTAACCGAAGGCTATGAAGGCAGGGACTTTAGCCACATGGGGATGGTATACCACCGTAATGATACTTTATATATCGTGGAAGCCGCCGGTAGCGCGGTGCGTCTTTCAACTTTCGAGAAATTTTCAAAGAATACCAAAAAGCCAATGCTGGTTGGCCGCCTGAAAGAAGGCCATAAAAAGCTTATAGCGCCTGCTATTTCTTTTTCGCTGCAACAGCTGGGTGTACCCTATGACGATGAATATGTGTACGACAATGGCGCCTACTACTGTTCTGAACTGATCTATGATGCCTTTATGCATGCCAATGGCGGCAAACCTTTTTTTCAGCTCTATCCTATGACCTACAAACAACCCGGAACAGATGTGTTTTTCCCCGCGTGGGTGGAATACTACCAAAGTATAGGCAAGCCGATACCACAGGGACAGCCGGGCTGCAATCCTGGAGGGATTTCTACATCCGATAAGATACGTATTATTGGTATCTTATAAACCCGAATACCTATGTTCTGTCATCCTATGTTTGTAATTGGATAAATTTAAGAGAATAAAAAAGAATGATTAAATTTCAATAGAAGAAGGGAAAGAATTAAAACCGAGTTCTGTCATTGGTCTTTACAAGGCTGTTCGCA
>Ga0308157_10001254_pt1 | contig 56021 bp, 80 predicted proteins | sample PhyBR1_FD_201035 | JGI IMG/M metagenome (GOLD analysis project Ga0308157, IMG submission 201035) | Phyllosphere microbial communities from UC Gill Tract Community Farm, Albany, California, United States - DLSLB.R1 | ecosystem: Host-associated > Plants > Phyllosphere > Unclassified | place: USA...
CGTGGATCGGGGGAAGAGGGCGAGCCCGGCCTTGCGCCGCCGCGATCCCTTCCGTAACGCTTCGCGGCGCCGGATCGGGCGGTTAGCTCAGTTGGTAGAGCGTCTCCTTTACACGGAGAGGGTCGGGGGTTCGAGTCCCTCACCGCCCACCATTATCTGCAAGCACTTAGCAACAGTGCTGCTTACCAGTGAAGCGCCGTAGTAAGCGCATGGTAAGCACCAGCGGCAAAACGGACCCGAAATGCCGGACCCGAACCCGACCGTTGGCGAGCTGTTCAAGGCCAAGGCCGTCACCGATGACCAGGTGAACGCGGCCGTCGATGCTTACCACGCCAATCCCGCCACCACCGCCCATCCGATCGCCGACGGCTACAGCCTGGATCTCGCCGCGGCCGTCGCCGGGCATGGCTGGGCGAGCCAGGTCGTTGCCAACCCCGAGAGCAGCCCCGGACTGAAGCGCGGCGCGATCCGGACTGCGATCCTGCTGGCGCGGGCACAGAAAGGCTGAAGATGGTACAGACATGGAAACAGGGCGACGGCGGAATCGAGACCTGCAAGGGGTGTGGCGCTCGGTACAAGGTGACCATCCATCGAGCTCCGATGCGGGATAAAGACGAGTTTCGTTGCTATAAGTGCGACCACCTGATCCGTGAGTGGAATGACACGGCCTGGCCGTCATTCGTGCTGATCGAGGATGCTGCCGCACCGCCGGATCAAGGTGCGTGACGGCAGCGTATGACCCCGACGCCGAGGCTTGGCGCTACACCTTCGAGCCCGGCCCGGACTTCTCTCTGTCGGTCCGTGGCGAGATCATCGGTCGCGTCCTTCGCATCGACACAATGCCGGCCGCGGTTACGGCGAGGTGGTTCTGGTCGATTTCCTGCGTGCGCCAGTTCGTCGGCATGACGAAGCCCAGCAAAACGGACAGCGGCCTTTGCCACACGAAGGCGGAAGCGATCGAGGCGCTAAGGGCGGCTTGGGCGCTGGAGCGCGATTGGCGGGCTGAGATGCGGGCGCTCACGCCCTACCATGACGCCGGCATGTCCCATTGGGTCGGGCTGATCGCGTGGGAAACCTACGAGCGTCCGGCCTACTCCGAGATGGAGGGACTGGAGGAGTTCGGGAAGGAGCTGGGCCTGGAAGCGATGAAGCCGTGGGAGATCTACCAGGCCGTCTGCCAGCAGATCGAGCCCTCCGAGGCGAACCGCGAAGAGCGCTTAGCTGAGGTGCGCCGGCGATTGATCGCGTTGGCTGACAGTGAACCGGAGCGGACGCTTTGCGTGATGAGGCGGCGGGTCGGGTTCTGACGACTGCGTGGCCGGGGTGCGGAAGCAGATGCTCGCGGCGGCCAGATAGCGGGCACGAAAAAAGCCCCGAGGCCGAAGCCACGGGGCGGTATCTGGGCGGATGTGGATAGCGGGGATCAGGGGGGCGAGCGCCCCGTGATTGCCTTGAGCATCGTCTGGCGCGTCTCCTTCATCTCGTCACGCACCGAGGACACCAAGTCATCGATTCGGCGCTCGAGGCGCTGGATGACGTCGCCGGTCACGTAGGTTCGGGCGACCTCGACCTTGAAGTTGTGCAGGGCCTCGTTCTGCGCCGCGACCTGGATCTTCACGGCCGCCATGTCGATCGTCAGCGGTGAGACGGCCGCCGCAGTCCCGCCCTTCACCTTCCCGGCGATCCAGTCGGCGAGCTTCCCCAGAGCCACGAGGAAGAGCGCGAGCGCGAACACCTGTGCCCAGGAGATCGGGCCGGCGGCGAGGAACGAGGTGTCCATAGCGGTATCCTTTGCGCGGCCTACCGCGCGAACGTCTTCTTGACGCCGAGCAGCCCGATCAGGCCGACGCCGGCCCAGATGATCGTCTGCTGGATTTGGAGGTAGGCGCCCGGCATGGCCGCGATCCGCCACGAGCCGACCTCGTGCCCCGGCCATGGGAAGCAGTCGAAGGTGACAGCGCCGAAGTGGGTGATCGCGATCGCGAACGCGAGCGGCATCATCCAGGCCGTGAGCAGCGAGGCCCGGTCCGCGTTGCGCGCTGCCGCCACCTGCTGCTGGGCAACGATCCACGCCTGAAACATCTGCGCGTTGGTCGAGACGTCGGCGCCGACGTCTGCCTGATGCCGAGCGAGATCGGAGTCGGCCCGCTTGTTGGCAAAATCCAGGAACTTGCCGGCGAGCCCCGGCAATACCGAGAGGATGACGCCCCACATCAGCGCGGCCCACCCATCGGGTCGGCGGGCGGCTTGCGCAGGCGCGCCTTCACGATCGGCGCGACGAGACGCGCGACCGCGAGCCAGCCGGCCGCGCGCACGCCCCAGCCCTCCGGCAGAAGTGGGGACCAATCGACACCGGCCGTCGCGTTGAGCAGGTCGGGCACGAGATCGATGGAGGCGAGCGCGGCCGAGGCCGCGTAGACCTTGTAGCCGCGCATCGCGGCGATGCAGCGCCGAGCACGGCGCCGAAGAGCGGTGAGCATCAGGCGGCCTTTCCGGTGAGGGTGGCGGCGAGCCGCGCGAGGAAGCCGGGTTTGGAGGGGGCGGGAGGGCTCGTCACAGTCGGGATCACCGAGTGCCCGGCGGCGCGCAGCGCATCGACCATGGAGCCGCACTGGCCCGCGATCAGCTCGTCCTTGTCCGTGCCGTTGATGATGCGGCGGGCCCCGACCGGCTCGTACCGGCCGCCCCCGAAATAGTCGGCGAGCTTCTTGCCGGTGAACCAGCCCTCGACCATGCCGTAGAAGAGGATCGCCGCCGCCACATCGAGGCGCATGGCAAGCTTCGGCGTCTTCACCAGGTCCTCATGGGCCCGCAGGTAGCCGAGCTGCTGGAGGCGCTGGGTCGCCTTGGCGTAGTTCTCCTCCCAGGTGAGCTGCACGAAGCCGCGGCCCCAGAAGCCGGTCGGCCCGTACCTCTTTCCCTTGCCCCGGCCGTATTCCTCGATCGGCTGCATGGTGCGCGCCGTCTCGTGGAAGGTGGTCGCCAGCGAGTAGCCGAGCGACGTGGTGCCGAGCAGGGACGGCGCGGCGTCGAAGATCGCGTCCATGCCCGCGACCTGCGAAGCCTTCAGGCGCCCGCCGAACAGGGATGCGCGCACGGCCGCATAGAAGGCGGCGCGGTTCAGGCTCGCGGCCATCGTGGTCTCCGGATTGTGGGGTGGACGAGTTCTTGACCGGGCCTTGATCCGGCGCCGCCGAAGGGCGCCGAATGCTTGCCGGATCAGGGGCTTAGCGGGTGGACTAGATTTGACCGAGTTTTGACCGGATAGGCCGGTACGTCCCGAAGAACCGATCCCACACGGTGGTGACGACGCCGAAGTTCACCTCGTCGCCGCGGTGGTGCATCGCGTGCCGGATCTTCAAACCGTAGAGCAGATGGCCCGGCGCGACCCGCCAGTGATGCACGGCGTGGTGGGCCGCGATGTAGGCCAGATATCCGAGCGCGAGTCCCGCGAGCACGCCCGCCGGCAGCAGCAGGAACAGCGCTCCGAACACGAGGAGCGAGTGCCATGACGTGACGCCCGTGCGGCCCGAAGGCTTGGCGTGGTGCTCGTCGTGGCCCGTCTTGAACAGCGGGAGACGGTGGAACAGCACGCGGTGGATCGCGTACTCGGCGAGCGTCCAGCCGACGAGGCCGAGGACGATGCCCGGCAGCGTGGCGCCGCCGAACAGGATCAGCGCCAGCGCGAGCGCCGGCATCGAGACGAAGTCGGCATAGTAGGCGAGGCGGGACATCTGCGGTCCTGACGCGGGAGGGTCAGAGGGGCTGAAGGGCGACGCGACAGGTGCCGCAGCCGATCACCCGGGCGGCGCCGCGGGCGAGGTCGATGGAGCGGCCGGCGATGAAGGGACCGCGATCGTTGATGCGCACGACCACCGAGCGGCCGGTCGCGGCGTTCGTGACCCGCACGTGGGTGCCGAAGCGGAACCTCCGGTGCGCGGCGGTGAGCGCGTTCTGGTCGAACCGCTCGCCGTTGGCCGTCAGCCGTCCGTGAAAACCGGGCCCGTACCACGATGCGATTTCGGCGCGGGCCGGCGTCACGCTAAGCACGAGGCAAGCGAGAGCGGCCCGCACCGCGAGGCGTTGCAGGAGCATGGTAGGTCCAGACTACAGGGGGATCGTTCGTGCCGAGCGGTGCGACGGCGCGGAGCTTGGTTTACAGACTCGCGTTGGCAGTCACGCGCACGACACCCGCCGCCTGCACGGTGGCGCAGACCTGTGCGCTGATGGTGGAGCCGTCCGCACCCGCGACTGTGGCTGTCACGTTGCTCATCGTGCCCTCGGCGACACCGGGCGTCAGGGTGATCCGGCCCATGTCAGGCACACCCGCGAGGCCGTGAGGGATCGCCACGGTGTAGCAGCCCGTCGAGGGAACGGCGGTCGCACCGGCCGAGTAGCCGGCCAAGACGACGCCAGAGTTGCCGTTACCGAACCGGAACTTAGGCGCGTTCGTCCGCGTCAGGCCGATCGCGCCGGCCGGATCCCATTGGTTGTCGTTGAGCACGAACGGGCCGCCCGCCGCACCATCGGCTAGGATGAAGTTGTAGGCGCAACTGGTGCAGGTATTGCCCGAGAGCGTTACACCCTTCACGCCCTGAAGGTTGAGCGCGATGTTGGCGACGTTTAGGAACGTCGAGCCGATGGTCAGGTACGAGCTTACGCCATCGGTCGATGCGATGCCGTAGCCGCAGTAAGCGAACTTGCTGCGCACCGTGAGACGAGACACGGAACCGGAGACTTGAAGGCACACACCGTTGGCGTTGGTAGCTGCGGGCGAGACAGCCGTGTTGAGGGTCGAGAAGTAATCGTCGGTGAAGCTCGCAAGGTCGATCCCCTCACCCACCCCGGCTAGCACCACCTGATTGCCGCCGCCGATGTCCCAGGTGTTGCCGACCGACCGGATGTCGAGAGCCGAATTCACGACGAGACAGGTGTTGGTGAGGAAGCAGTGGTTGTTGGTGAGGTAGATGCCTTCCGGCCGCTTCACGTTGCCCGCAGATCCCACGCTGAGGCCCATGCCTGGGCCGCCGAGGTTGATGTTGGAAACCCGCAGAACGATGGGTGAAGTCGTCCCGTTGCCGTAGATCGTGAAGGCATAGGCCCCGACACGGTTGTTGGTGAAGGTGGTGCTGTCCAGTGTGATCAGCGAGCCACCGGTCTGCACCAGCGGTGACGTGTTGCCGGCGACATTCCCGATGATGGCGCTGCGTGAGAGCGTGCCGTAGGACGCGAACCCGCCGTTGATCGCCATGCCCGACGCGCCGTCGTGCTGGATGCGCGCGTTGCTCACCGACCATTGATCGCCGCCGACCGTGAACCCGTCCACGGCGGCCGACGTGCGGATGCCGAGGGGGTATGAGGAGCCGTCCCCCGGCCCAATCAGCGATGCGCCCGGAGGGATCGTGACGGTGGTGTTGATGAGGTAGTGGCTGGCGCAGCCCTCAAGGTCGTAGCGGACTACGCGGGCGACCGCGAAAGCCGCCCGGAACGCCGGCCCGTTGTCAGTCGCGCCATCACAAACCGCGCCGAAATCACGGACGTTGCGGCCCATGTCGGTGGCGCGGTCAGAGAACGAGCGAGCGATCGTGCCGTTACGCGCACGGGCGCGCATGTCGGAGATAACACCGGTCGATCCCTCGCCGAGGATCTGCAGCGTGTCGGGCGTGATGACGGTCTTATTGCCCTCGCGCTTGCCCAGCCTCAGCGCGTTGCCGAATGTAATGTCACCGTTGGCGCGGATCTCGCCCTGCGGGAGCGGGCGCGTCTGCGCGAGTGCCGGCGCGGACAGGCCGAGCAGCGCGGCGAAGATGAGGAGCGAGCGCTTCATCACAGGCGGATCCACAGGTTAGAAGCGCCGCGGCGCAGGCGGACAGCTTGATAGGGACCGAACAGCTGGATCGAGCCGTCGGGAACCCCGATGACGTCATTCGTGCCAGGGCCCGGCAGGATGGTGATCGTAAGGACATCGGAGCAGGCGCCGCTCTCGTCGAAGATCACGAGATCCTGCCCGAGGGGAAACGCATCGACGTCCGGCAAGGTGATGATGCGCGGACCGGTGAGCGTGCGGACCCCGATCTGCACGTCGCTCGCCAGCGCCGTGTAGTCCCGGTCGTAAACGGGCGTGTGCCCGAGAGCCGAGAAGTCGTTCCCGTTGAGGACGGCCGCAGCCCCCTTCAGCCGCCAACCTGACGGCGCAGCATCGATCGCATCCGTCCAGGTCACCGAGTAGTGCAGGCCGCGCTTGATCGACCCGGCGATCAGCGGGAGACCCGCCGGTGTCATGAACGGCTTCGGGCCGAGGCCATCGACGTTGAGCGTCGGGACGTCTGTGCTGTCCCGGTCTGCGAGAAAAGAGAGCGCGAGTCCCGGCTTCAGCTCGGCGACCCCCGAATAGGTCGTCAGCATGTAGGCGTTGTTGCTTCCACCCGTCACCAGCGAGCCGTTCTGGTCCAGCACGAAGGCGGCGATCTTCGCCATCATGCCCCGGATGGCCTCGGGGAATTCGCGTCCGGCCATGCCGTCGCGGGCGGGAATGCTGCGGTCGGCCAGGGCGTTGCCGCCCGGCTGGGGGGACCAGTCGGTGACGCTCATGCTGATTTTCCAGGATAGGAGGAGGGCCGTCAGGCCTTGATCGCGTAGATGCCGACGAGGCTGGGCGGCATGTTCGAGTGAGCTTGGCCACCGCCCGCGTTCGAGATCGTGAGCGAATGGCTGTGGTTGCCGTCGCCGCTGATCGTATGGGCGTGGTTGCCGTCGGTGCCGATCGTGTGCGCGTGATCGCCGACGTTGCTGGTGGTGAAATTGTGCGAGTGATCGCCGACCGAGTCCGTCGCGATCGTGTGCTGGTGCTCGCCTGCCCCTTCCGACAAGGCGATCGAGTTGCCTGTGCTCGGCGGATACATCTGTGACACGGCCGTTAGGCTGCCGCCGCCGCCGTAGATTGGGAGCTTCTCGTAATTGAGGTTGTGGGTGTGTGAGCCGGAGAGGCTTGTGCTGCCGCCGTGGCTGTGACCGCCGGAGCCGCCGGTCGAGCCGGTATGATTGTGCGCCCCAGCGCCCCCGGTCGAGCCGGTATGATTGTGCTGGCCTGCCTGCCCCGTAGACCCGCCGTGGTCGTGACCGCCCGCGCTGCCCGTCGAGCCGCCGTGATTGTGCGAGGGGATTTGTGCCTCGATCAGCGTGACGGTCTCGGAGCCTCCGGCGCTGCCTTCGCCGCCGCCGACGCTGCCCGCTCCGGTCAGCCGGCCTTTGCCGCCGTCCCGACCGAACAAGGCCCGGCCGTTGAGGTCCGGGATGTTGAAGGTCGTAGCGCCGTCGCCCGGCCCGTAGAGCGTACCGATCACCGTGAATAGCGCGGCATAGCTGACGCGGGAGAGCGCTCGCCCGTCGCACTCGACCCAGCCGGGTAGGACGGCGCCAGCAGCTGCGAGCGGCGCGTAGGTGCCCGGAGCCTCGAAGGTCGGTGACAGCGAGACGTAGGTGCCAAGCGCTGGAGACCAGACCACAGTATGGATCATCAGCGGAATGATATCGCCGGGGGCAAATTCAATGCTGCGCGGGCGGCGCCAGGGTCGCGGACCTGTATTGTCGATGTTGAGGGTCGCGGGTCCGGTATTCGCCTGTTGCGCGGAGAAGGAGATCGTGAAGACGCCAGCGAAATGACTGTCTTTGATGCCCTGCTGGCTGGAGAGGCTATAGGCGTTCCCCACCATCGTTGCGGTGAGTGCGCCGCTGTTATCGACCCGCCACCGCGCAAGCGCCGCCATCACTTCGCGCGCCGAGTCGTTCACCGCCTTTGCAGGCATTCCCTCCGTCCAAAGGGCAGGGGCCGCGGCGGTGCCGTTCTCGGTGGCGTTGATCGAGAAGTCGATAAGGCCGGTCATCTCGGGCTCCAGGCGTGCGCGACCGCCCGGCCTCGCAGCGCGCGAGTCGGTTGAGCCGTCAGCAAAGGCGGGTCAGGTCAGCGGCGGAGCTGCGCGAGGAAGGCGTCGCGGTCGAAGGGGACCGCGCGCCGCTGTAGGGGCACCATCGAAGGCGCAGACGGCGCCGCAGGGGCTTGTGCGGCGGCAGGCTGCGCTAACGCGCCGAGCCCGCCATCGCCTGCCATGAGCTTGAGGATCGACGCCACGTCGGGGCCGTCATCCTTCTTCGCCTCGGGTGCCGTCATCGTCGGCTCTGAGGAGGCGGAGGGCTCGATGCCCGAGAAGCCGAAGCGACCGGAGGCGGCGGGCGTGGCGGCTCTGGTGGTGCCTTCGGACGGCATGGTCATCGCCGCGTCGCCGCCCAGGAAGGCCGAGACCTTCCGGAAGTGCGGTCCGAACTGGTTCGCCACCTTCTCGGCGACGGTGCCCGGCATGCCGCCGTTGTTCGCGTCAGACGCGTTGAGGCGACCAGGTGAGCCGGCGTTGACGGTGCTGTAGGCCTGCGTCAGTCCCATGCCCGGCTCATAACCGCGCGAGAGGAGGAACGCCTCAGCCTTGGGAAGCTGCTCCTGGAAGCTCTCGCGGCCGGTGACGCCGAACTGCTTCTGCTCGGACGGACCGAACTGGATCAGCCCGACATGGCGGCCGCCGGAGCCGCCCCAGCGGCCGGGATTGAGCCCGCTTTCGTAGCTCATGAGGCCGCCCCACTCGACGGGGGTTAGGCCGAGGCGCCCCGCCGAGGCGATCAGCGCATCGCGGTCGGCAGCGTTCATGTCCGGCATCCTGAAACGCGAAAGGCCGCCCATTTCGGAGCGGCCTTTGGGGTCCGGCGCACAGCGCTCGGGACGGTGATCAATTCGCGGGTTTTGGCCGACGGGTCAAGGGCAGACCGATCGGCGCTTTTCATCAAGGAATGGCGTGATAGCGTGAGGACATGCGCTCGTCTCGCCAAACCGCACTTCTAGTCCTCGCAGGGCTGCTACTCGCCGAACCGTCCGAGGCAATGGCGCAGACCTATCAACCCGGTATCAGCCTCGATGAAGCGAGGTCGATTGCGGCGTCAGCAGGATACGATCTCGTTTCAGGGGGAGGCGGCTATTTCGAACGACGGGTTGGACCGGGTGGGAATTTCGAGACAAGCAAAGCAATAGGCTTCTGCGATAATAGACTTTCATCGGTAACGGCCAATCTTAATGGCGGATTTGCCGCATTTGCCCGCATACTAACTGACCTCGAAAATCGAGTTGGACGAGGCGTATCTTCGAGCCGGTCTGAATACGGCCAATACGGACTTACAAGCCAAGTGAATGTTACGTTCGTTGATGGCAGAGGTACAATACACCGAGCTTCCATGTCGGAGATCGGAACCTTTGGCCTGAATGTCGCTCAGACCGCAGATTACTCTTCAACCATCTGTCGCCGCTGACATGCCCCGCTGTCTCTCTCGCTTCCTCTGGATAATCACGCTGGGCGGTTGGATGGCTGCTATCCCATCCCCGTCTATAGCGGCCGGAACGAATTTATCGTTTTCCGAGAAAATTCTGGTTTACGGAATTGTTTTCTTTGGCTTTGCGGTGATTGCCGTAGCTTCTACTATGGTTTCGAAGATTTCGCGCCACACTGGCCTAATGCTATCCTTCTTGGTGCTTGGTGCTCTTCTCATTGCTGTGCAGATTGAGGGACACGGCATAACCGGCGATTTTGTCGTCGGCTATGTCGCTGGCGGTTGCGCGGCCGTGGCTGGCGTCCTTGCCCTCGCCGCCTCAATGAGCCGGCGACGCCGAGGACTGTGAGGCCGATGCCCCGCCGCGTCCACCGATCTGGATCAGCTTCGATGTCAGGATCTCCGCTCCGCGCCCGCCCGGGTTCTGCGTTCCGAGTAGGCGCAGCATGGGGATCGCCTGCGGGTCGGTGAGGATGCGCGCGATCGCCTCACCGTCGCGCCGGATCCGCATTTCCTGAATAACCTTCGTGCCGCCACGGCGAGCGCCGACCAGTGCTCCGCCAAGAGCGCCGCCCGGCCCGCCCACGGTCGCACCGGCAGCCCCACCTGAAACCACGTCCGTGATCGCTTGGCCGACGGCGCCGGTGCCCTCCCTCATCCGCGACTGGATCGCCTGATTGAAGGCCGTGTCCGATCCCTTCTGCGGCCGGTAGCCGGTCGCCTCCAGCGTCGTCAGCATCCGATCGAGGCCGGTCCAGAGCGTGTCGCCCTCGGGAAGCGCGCGGATCGCCGCCTCGAGGTTGTGGCGCTGCTGCCCGTTGCCCCGGACGGCCGAGGCGAAGCCGGCGCCGCCGTACAGCTTCGCGACTCCCTTCGTCGTCTCCGTTGCGTCGTTAAAAACCGTTTCCAGATAGATCCTGACCGTCTCGCGGGCCGCCTTCGGGTTGTTGCGGGCAAGTGCCTGGACCGCGGAGCGGATCTCCTCCTGCGAGTTCGCCAGAACGTCGAGCTTCCTCGGGAAAAGCACTGAAATCGCATGCTTGACGTCCGGCTGCTGGGCGATCTGCCCAAGCGGCGAGGCTTCGACGCGCGCCATGCCCTCTCGGGCGAGCACCAGGTTCGAAAGACGGTCTCGGAGCGCCGGAAGCTGGTCGAGCACGTCCGCGCTGTCCCGCATCGCGGTGCGCAGGGCCTCCGCCGACACGTCACCGCGCGTGTCCGTGGCGGCGTCGAGGATCTGCGTCGAAAACCGTCGCTCCACCGCCTCGCGGGTCGCGGCGCCGCCGTTTGCCAGGGCCTCGCGGAGCGCCGTCGGGCCCGTGAACGCCTCCGGCACCTGCTCGGCTGGGGTACGGAACGGGCCCGGCTCGCCGCCCTGCACATTCTCGCGCGCCGTCACCCGGTTCAGCGGCGCGTTAGGCCGCTCGAAGGGGGCGAGGGGCGCCGAGTTCCGAGCGAAGTTCGTGTCGGCTGTGGCCACCTCCGGCACGCGCTTGAGTTGCCCGTCGAGGGCGTTGCGGGTGATCGTCAGGTCGCGCACCTTCGTGCCGTCCCCGATCTCCAGAGCCTGCTTGATGTCGAAATCGAGCCGCTCGCGGGCCTTCAGCAGCCCCTCGACGCTCCCATCGATGTCGCCGCCGGGCTCAAACAGATTGCGCTCCGCCGAGCCGAGGGCGCTCCGAACATCGCCCTTGGCGAAGCGACCCTGCTCAGCCACCGCCGCCAGCGCGGGCCGCGGATCGACCTGCATGAATCGGACGTCGGGGATCTCCTCCGTGACGGTGGTGCCCTTCACGTAGGGGGCGGGCGGCTCGCGCATCCCCGCCACCGTGCGCTCGTAGGCGTCGAGCGGATCGACGTGCTCGCCGCGCATCAGGGCGCCGAGCGTGCGGCTTCGAACCTCCGGATGCAGGCTTTCCGGCGGGACGCCGGCTCTGCTCAAAGCCTCGTCCAGGCTGCTCTCCGCCTGTGACTGCGCCGCCCGGAACTCGTCGGTCACCTGTCCCTGCCGCCCGCGCGCCGCGGCGGCCTGCCGCTCGGCGTCGATCGGGTAGCTGGGAAGGCCGCGCTGCTCGTTCTGGAGCTTGCGCAGCAGTTCATTCGTGATGTCCCGCGCAGCACCGCCATCGGCATCGGCGCGCAGATAGCCGGCCTCGATCAGTCGTTCGCGCCAGAAGTTGTCGATTCCCTTGCCGCTCTCACGTGCGACGTTGCCCATGCCGGGGATGTTGAACCGGTGCAGGTCAGTCGCGAGCACATCGCCATCGAGCCGCAGTCCGCCGTGTCGAGCGACGAAGCGGGCGAGGCTCTCCGCACCGGCGTCGGCCGAAGCCTCGACAACAGGCGACGGGTCCATCGGACGCGGGGCGGCATCGGTGAAGCGAGGCGCCGCCTCCGGCCGGGTCACGACTGGCTCGCCGGGTCGCTCCACCGTTATCATCCGTTCGACGCCGACATTCTCCGGCGCCTCACGGGCGAGGCGGTAATCGACGTTCGCGCGCGAATCTCGTGCCGCCTCGCGCAGCGAACGTACGCCGCCGAGATCGGTCTGGATCGCCTGCCCGGCCTGCTCCGGGGTAATCCGCTCCGCCTGCGCGTTGCGGGCGGCGCTCAGCGCCTGCCCCTCGGGCGTCTGCGCGATACCGGCGCGCGCCGCGTCTTGCACATCGAAGCCAACCTCCGTCGGCTTCAGGTTCGGCGCCGCGACGCGATCAAAGGTGGTCTTGCCGACGTTGTCCACCGAGGCCGGGCGGGCCGCGTAGAACTCATTCATGATCCGGCCGCCCTCACCGCCGGAGTTGCCGACGACACGGGCGAGTTGTGAGGCGCGGGTCGCCTGCCCGCCGGTCGCGGCGTTCAGCGCCTCGTCCAGCGTCAGAGCGACGCCGCCGCCGGGCAGCTTGCGAGCCTGCTCGATGAGGAACTGCGCGGATTCCAGGTCCTTCTCGGAGACGCCTTCGAGTGCCTCCTTCACGAGACCGTTCGACCGCCCGCGGGAAGTGAAGGCGCCCACAGCTTTGCCGACGCCTGCGCCGATCACCGGGCCGACCACACCGAGACCGGCTCCGAAGGCAACTCCGCCGGCAATGGCATCCGCATCGCCGCCACTACGAACGGCAGAGTCCGCGGCGCCAAGCACACCACCAGAGGCGCCGGACGCCAGCATACGGGCCGGGAGCGACGCTGCGCCCGAACCGAATGCTGCCGGAGCCGCGGCAACGAGCGGTGCCGTGCCGAGAACACCGCCTGCCAACTCGCCGACACCGCTCGCGATCGGGCTCTCAGCTGCCGTGCGTTCGCCAAAGCTTTCCACGTCACGCAGTTCGTCCGAGAACTTCGTGTCGTTCTTCAGCGAGCGAATACCGGCAGCCGCCCGGTTGATGCCGCCGAGCAGGTACGGACCAACCACGGGCACACCGTTGATCAGGCCGCGACCGACAGCAGCCGCATCGTTGCCGGCCGGGCGCGAGGCCTCCATGGGGGCAGGCTCGGGCGCCGTGGCAGCCTTTGCGGTCGTCTGGTAGTGCCGGAGCAGGGCAGTGCGCATCACGCCGTCGGCCGTGCCGGACGGGAATGCGAACACCTGGCCGTCCGGGCCTTCAACCTCGATATCGGGCGCGTCCATCAGTTGAAGGCTCCGGTTTTCGGATCGAAGCGCATGCGCTTGGCCGGCGTCATAGACGAGCGCGGCGTGGCTGCTGGTGCCGGCGCTCCCTCGTAGGGAACGAGCGCGCCAGAACCGTCGAACACGCTATGCGGGCGATACGAAGGACCGCCCTCGCGGGCCATCGCCTCCACCGCGCGCTGCCGGTTGGTCCGCTTCTGCGCGATCACATCCGCGCTGTCGCCCGGTTGGGGGAAATACTGCGCATCGGCGTTGTCGAACTCCTTTTGCGAGATCGCGGCGCCCGACTCACGGCGGAGCTGCGCGTTCACAAAGTCCCGCTTCGCCTGCTCGAAACGCTGCCGGTCCGCTGATTTCATACCGTTCGGCGTCCAACCGCTCACGGTGCCAGCGAGACCGCCACCGAAGCCGCTGTTGATCCCCTCCAGCCCACGCAGCGTCTGCTCGGAGCCGAGCATGCGATCCGAGAAGCCAGCCGCCTTGCCCTGCTCGTTGTTGAATTTGCCCGTCGCGTAGGGGTTTCCCGCTGCCTGCGGCGAGGTGGCGGACTCGCCGCCGAGTTCGGGCGTCTCCCACTGACCGCTGCGGGGGTTGAGGACGCGGGTTTCCTTCGTGCCGTCCGCGCGCTCGAAGGTCTGAGCCTGTGGGCGAGCGGGCGTCCCAACCGCGACAGGACCATCCTTCACCGTCATCTTCACGCCCTGGCCGGGGGCGATCCCGAATCGCTGAAGCTCCTCCTCGGTCGCGGGCCGCACCGGCTGACCCTGCACAAGCATCTGGTTCTGGGTCGGGTCATCCTCGTTGTAGAGCATCGTGCCGCCATCGGGCGTCTGGACCTGACGCCACTTCGCCTTTTCGGGCTTACCAGCATCTGCACCTTCAGCCTGCGCCTTCGCCTTCTCGCGAATGAAGGCCGGGTCGTTCTCCCGCCCATGGTTCGGGTCGCGGACGATCTTGAGCGCCTCCGTCAGCGCCGAGCTGTTCGAGGCCTGCGCCATGGCTTCCTGATCGGATAGGCCGGGATAGGCGCGCTTCAGGAGGGCCGCGTTGCCGGACAAGGCGCCGGTTTCCTGCGCGAGCTTGCGTTGCTTCAGCCCGTGCTCCGCCTTCGCCAGATCCGTGACCGCCCTGTCCCGCTCATTCTTCGAGGCGAGTTGCATCGCCGCCGAGACGCCGCCCGCCCAGGTCGGGGACGAGAGCAGCCCGGCACCGAGCGCCCCAAGATAATCGCCATTGTCCCGCAGCCCCTTGCGGAGGGTATCCCCGAACGAAGGGCCCTCCGGTGCGGCCGTCGGTGCCGGCGCGGGACCGGGCTGCGGCGCGGCCATGATCGGCTGAGCGCCCGCAGCCGGGAGATCGGCCTCCGTGGTCGAGAACTCGGTCGGCCGCGCGGGCGGTAGCGGCACCGTCATGGCGCCGCCAGGGGACGGCGGTGCCACGTCGGCGAGGCCGGCGCGGGGCGCGGGTGCCGAAGACTGCGGAACCATGCCGGTGGTGCGCTCGAGGCGCTGCACGTCGACCTCGTTCTCCGCGATCGGCGCAAAGCCCTGCGGCGCACCGAGCGGCATCCGGCCGAACAGCCGGGCGAGATCCTCCGGCGCCATGGTTGCGCCGAAGCCGAAGGGGGATGCGCTCACGGGCGAGGTTCCTTGCGAGGAGGCGGCCACTACGGGCCCATGAACTTCGAGGCGACGGACGCGCCCGCGAGCCCCATGCCGAAGAGCTGCTGCAGGAAGCTCGCCTTGGGCGTCTTCGTCGTGGTGGTGCCCTCGGTCGTGCCGCCGAGGCCCGCCGCCGGCATCGCGAGACCGCTGTAGAGCCCGAGCTGCTTCCAGGGGGCACCCTGCGTCTCGTCGAATATCTCGCGCTCGCTATCGAGAGCGGCCTGCCGCGCCTCGTCCTGCGCCGCGCCGACGGCGCCGACGGTCTTACCGCCGCGCTCCAACGCGTCGAGGATGGTCGGAACCTGACCCGACGCGGAGAGCCCGGCGGCACGGTCACCCTGCGCAGCCGAGAGGAGGGCGCTCGCCTGCGTGAGGCGGCGGGTGATGTTGTCGGCGTCGAGGCTGGCGAGCGCCGTCTCACCCGAAAGCGAATCCTTGAGCGCACCTTGCGCCAGCCCGGCCCCGGTGGAGGCGATCCCCGCGTTGCCCTGGTTCACGCCCGCCACGGTCGAGAGCAGGCTGCCGGCGAGCCCGGCGCGTGCGTTGCCCGCCGCGTCGATCGCCGAAGCAGCCGAGGCCTGCCGACCACGCTCCGCCTCGTAATCGTCATAGCGCAGCTTGGTCCCGATCCCGGCGACCGCATCAGCCGTCGCGCCGGCGAACCGGCCCGAGCCGTAGCGCCCCGATGCCGAGAAGGCCTGCGCTACCTTCGTCGCGGCCTCGTTGCCCGAGCGCGAGATGACGTCATCGAGGTAAGGGTTCGCGCCGCCGAGGAACTTGCCGTCCGCCACATCCTGAAGCGAGCGCTGCGTCTGGCTGGGACCGGTGGCGAAACTGCCGGCGAGCCCGGCCACGGGCGCGGTATCGGTCGCGTAGGCGCCGCCCGCCATGTTCGCCCCGGTCGAGGCCGCGATGTTGTTGGGGTCGGAGAGCTTCGCGACCGCGCCGCCGACGCCTGCCGTGCTCACCGCCGGATTGATGGCGCCGAGACCCGCCACGGCCTGCTGCGTCGCCGCCGTGGCGCCGCCGGAGCGCGCCAGACCGCCGACAAGGTCGTTGGCTGCCGTCGCCGTGGCGTTGCCGGTGGTCGCGGCGTCCTTCAGCATGCCGAGACCGGCCTGCGTATCGGAGCCCATGCCGGCGACGCGCTGCCCGCCATAGACCTCCGACCCGACGCCGGACTGATAGGCCTTCGTGGCGCCGCCGAGGATCTCGGTCAGCGCCGGGACAGCCGGGCCCCACGGGTCCTGCTTCTGACTCTGCTGCTGGGTCGTGGTGTTGGAGCCGCCGCCGCCGGGCATGGTTAGAGATCCTTCACGAGGGAGACGAGGGGGCGACGGCGGTAACCGAGGAAGACGCGCTCCCAGCCCGGACGGCCGCAGAGGCGGATGCTCTTGGCGCCGTGGAAGCGGGCCCATGCCTCGAAGTCGGGGATGACGTGCTTCCAGGAAGCGAGCGAGCCGCCGCCGGCCGCGACGAGTTCGCAGGCGGTCGAGCCGTCGGCCTGAAGGCAGAAGCGCGCCACCGCCGCGGCGAGGATGCGGGGACCGTCACAGGTCAGAAGCAGGCGTGCCCGATGGGCCTTGCACTCGGCGCGCAGCGTCTCGGTTGAGATGTCACCGACGCCGCGCTCGCACGCGCGCGCAAGGTGATCCTCAACCAGCGGCCAGAGGGGGGCGACCGCCTCCATTGGAGCGGCGTAGAAGCGGATCACGGGCGACGTACCTCAAACCGCACCCGCCGCCCCTCGCCGCCGGCCGCATGGCCGAGGACGAAGAACCGGCGGCCCGCCTCCTTCAGGAAGATGCCGGCGGCGGCTGCCCCCTCATCAAGGGGCACCGGCACGACCAAGGCCCCGACCACACAGAGCGGCGATTCGATCCGGGTCTCTATCCCGGCGCCCAGCGTCGCCTCGGCGGTCGCGTTGGTGGCGCCTTCCGCGATCTGACGAACGATGGCCGCGATGCGCGGCGTGAGGGTTTCCAGACCCGCGAGGTTCATCGCCGGCCCTCCCGGCTCGCGTCGGGCTCGATGCCGACGGCGTAGGTCCAGGCTGTGCCGGCCGGGATGCGGATGCGGGCGCGGTGGACGCGAGCCGATACCCGGCAGGGGGCGAATCGCTCGACAGTCGGCGCCGTCTCCGGCTTGAAGGCGACCGGATCGGACACCCGCAGCGTCTCCCGGCCACCGACGGCGGCCCGCCAATCGTCGGCATCCGTGTCGAGCCTGATGCCCCGCACGAAGGCGCGGTCCGGCCGGAACGGCATGATGTCCGCCGTCTCGATCAGGGCTTCCAGCGGATCGCCGGTCAGCAAGGCGAGGCGGTTGTCGGCGGTGATGAAGCCGAGCGCCGGCACGCCGCCCGCATAGCTCGGATCGTCGAACGAGAGCTGATCCGGATCGTCGGACGAGCCCGGTATGGAGTCGATGGAGACCGCGGGCGTCGCCGCAGCGAGACCGGCGCGCAACGTCACCGTGATCGGGCCCGTCCAGCGATCGAGCAGCCAATCGTACAGCAGGGCCTCGCCGAGTAGGCTCGGATCAGACGCCGGGGCGCCCTTCAGCCGGTAGGCGAACAGGATGCGCGGGCCGGTGGCATCGCGGATCGCGACCGTTGCGCCGATGCGGTTTGGGTCCACCCGGCCGAGGAAGGTGCGGTTCACGCGCTCGGCGCCGATCGGCACGGAAGCGCTGCCGGCATAGGGGAAGGCGTGGAAGCCGTCGCGATCGACGAAGAACACGCGCGGGCCAGCGCGCACCGCGGCTGAGGGCGAGACCGAGCCGCGGTTCTCCTCAAGCAGCGAGAACGACAGCACACCTGCGCCGCCCGACACGTCGAGGCGGCGGACCGCTTTCTCCTGGAGGACGAGGCCGAACTCGCCGCCGACCACCGCCGTCACAGCCCCGCCGTCCGGGAAGATCTGGATATCGCCGTCGTGACCATTCTGTTCGCCGAGCGGCCACGCCTCGGGATTGCCGATGTCCGACCACTGCACGGCGTTGCGGTCCGTGGCGAGGCTGCCGAGCACCACGTACTCACGCACCACGGCGACATGGCGCGCCCGCGGCGGAGGAAAGCCGCTCGACGCGCCGAGATCGCGAAACGCCGTGCCCGTGTCCACGTCGATGACCTGCGGGGGCGCGCCGAGGTGGACGGCAATCAGGAGCGAGCCATAGAGCGCGAATGACCAGCTATCGTCGGCCGGCACCCCGTAGGAGCGGGCGGGGTTCGAGACGTCCGTCCAGCCGCCGGTGCCGTTGTAGCGGTAGAGGCGGGCGCCAGTGCCGGCGAAGAACACGGGGATGCCGAACAGCGGGCTCGTGACCGCGACGGCGCCGCGGCAGAGGTCGGGCAGGGCGTCCGTGATCGGCTGCGGCCCGGCGAGCGGCGCATAGCCATCGGCGCGGGGCATGACGTTGCGGGCCACGGCGCAGACCGACGCGTCGATCGACGCCACATCCGGCGCATAGGGCGCCAGCGGCACGCGGGGCAGCGGATCGGCCATGCTACGCGACCGCCTGCGCTGCCATGGTTTCCGCAGCCGCCACGTTCGGCCGCGCCGTGCGGGCCGCTGTCTTCTGCGTGTCGGCCTGCCCGAAGATCGCCCCGAGGCGCTCCTTCACCAGCCCGAGCCACTGCGCGGACTTCTCCTCGTCCTTCTGGAAGAGGGCCGCCTCCATGAGGGTGCCGTAGAGGTAGACCTCCGGCGCCTTGGTGATGAGCCAGTTGGTGGGGCTGGCGGCCGTCAGGGGCGGAATCCGAGCGTAATAGGTCAGATCAAGCTTGCCCGCGGCGGCCGGCATGACGCGGACCTTGCCGGCGAGCAGCGTGTAGAACTGCGGCGGGCCGTTCGGGCGATGCCGGGTCCGGAACTCGGGGGAATCGGCCTCGACGTAGCGCAGCATGAGCGGGCGCTGCGGACTGCCTGCCGGCGGGGTCCACTCGACGGCCACCCAATCGATATGATCCGCCGGCAGGGCGACCGAGCCCGCCGCCAGATCCAGGGCGCCAGTCGATTTGTGCATATCGACGACCTTCAGGTCGGTGTTGAACCGCCCCTCGGCCGCCTGCACGAAAATCGGCACGTAGCTCTGCAGGTCGTCACGCGCGACGTATTCCTCGACCGCCGCGAGCAGCGACGGGTAATCCGTGATGGGATTGGCCATGCGGGCAGGCTCCGGTCAGAGGGAGTAGGCTTGGATCTGGCCGGACGACGCGATCACGTTGGACCGGCCTTTGAGGCGGCGCTCCTCATCCGTCACGAGCAGGGCCTGCGCCTGCGCCAGGGAGGGCTTGGAGAGGCTGTTCAGCGCGAGGTGGCGCTTGGCCCATGCCGCGATCAGCGAACTCGCCTCGTCGGTCCAGGCATTGCCCTCGTCGAGCGCGGGCATCGGCAGCAGGACGTGAGCCGTCAGGCGGATCGTCCACGCGCCCGAGGGCACCGGCCAAAGCCGAATGCCACGATCGAAGTAGGAGAAGGCGCACGGCCGCGAGGGGCCGGCCGGATCGTCGAGGCGCTCGATCTCGGTCTCGGGCATCCGCCGCAGCACGGCGGTCTGCTGGCTCTCGATCAGCACCGCGCTGTCGATCGCCAGAAGGTCCGGGATCTCGTCGCGGTCGCCGCGCCCGTACAGGTCGATGCCGGGCGCGGTCTGGAACGTCAGGGAACGCTCGTTGAAGAAGAACCGGACCGGCTGGTAGTGCCGGATCGCCCGCTCAACCGCCTTCGCGACCTGTGCGCCGAGATCCGCCCGCTCGATGTCGTCCTCGATTTCCGCGATCAGCTCGGCGAGCGTCGGTCGGCCCTGATTGTCCGGCATCGGCGTCGCTCGGCTGTGGCGGGGGAGGCGACGGCGGGGCGCTGGGCTCCGCCGTCAGGGCAGCGGCTGCGAAGTGCAGCCACGCGAGAGCGGACATCAGCCGTCGTTGTTCGGGACGTAGAAGAACACGAGCGTAGCGGCACCCGCGGCCGGAGCGCCGGCAATCGTGCCGTAGAGCGTGGTGTCGGCCGCGAGCGGGCCCTTCAGGGTGGCGGTGTCGGGACGCTTGGCGCCGGCCGCGGTGACGGCGGTGTCGGCCGCAGCGAGAATGTCGTTGCCGCCCGGAGCCGAGCCGACGACGAGCGACGCGCCCGCCGAGAAGGCGGTGGTGACGAGGGCGAGCGCGGCGGTGATGATGGCGCCGGCCGGGATCGAAGCCGGCATCACGAAGGTGCCATTCGCGAAGGTGACGGACGCGCGGACGTAGTGGACTTCCTGCTCGCGGTACTCACGGGCAGCCGGGTTCACCGGGGAGACGTTGGTGGCCATGGTGGGCCCTCTCGATGGTCAGAACGGAAGAAGGCGCGCGGAGCCGAAGCCCCGCGCGAGGTTCATTCAGGCGGGGAGGGCCGCTTAGGCGTCGGCGGGCTTGGCGTAGGTCGGGATGACGACGGTGCCGAAGTCGTCGCCGTTGTAGGTCGTCTTCTTCAGACCCCAGATCGCCCAGGCCGAGACCTCGAGGTTCCGCTTGTGGTCGAGCAGTTCCTCGTTCCAGCGGTAACGGGTGTCACCGCCGGCCTTGCCGTAGGCGATGGTGGCGGCCTGCGCGCCGAGCAGCACGGCGCGGCGGCTCAGCGGAACGGCGGTCGAACCGTCGGCCGAGACGCCCTGCGTGATGTCCTGCGCCTCGCGGAGAATGACGCCGTTGTACTCGCCGAGCGCGCCCGAGAAGATCGGGGACTTGCTCGAATCGGCGCCGGCCATCGCCGCCTTCTGGATATCGAGCCACTGGCCCGCGGCGGTGTTGGTGCGGAGCGACGTGACCTGCTCCGAGGCGAGGTAGAGGATGTAGAACTTCTTCCCGTTCACCACGACGGGACGGATCATCACCTTCTTGCCCTGGCCGCCCGTCTTGGCGAGTTCGACGGCCTTGTCGATCAGGTCGAGGGTGAAGATGTCACCCGCGACGAGGGCGGCATCGTTGGCGCGACCGTTCGGACGCAGGATGCGGCCCTGCGACGGGGCAGTCACCGGGTTGTTGGCGGTGAACTTCTTGCCGAACGGGTTGGCGTTGGCCGGGGTGAAGCCGCAGACGTGGTTGAAGAAGGAGACCGTCTTGCGGGTCTGGAACCAGTCGGCGAGGCCGGAGCGGGCCTGCTCACGCAGGTTGAAGGGCACGCGCTGCTGATCGATCGTGTTCTCGGACTTCACGCCGACGACGTGGCCGAGTTCGTCGATCGTCACCTTGTCGGAGTTGGTGCCGAGCTGCTCGCCGTTGCCCTCGGCGACGTCCGAGGAGGAGAAGCCGGCGCCCTTGAGCTGCATGCGCAGGCCGAAGGTGACCTGGTCGCCATTGCCCTTCTTCGTCTCCTCCTTCTCCTGGATCACGGAGGCGTCGGACTTGCCGATCAGGGGGTCGATGTCGATGGACTTGTTCGCCTCGACGGCGAGCTTCTTCGACCAGAGCTTCACAGCCATCGGGTCGTTCTGGGCGAACGCGGTATAAGTCATGGGATTGGCCTCTGCGGGCTGGGATTCCGTGGGGAGGGTGCGTGCGGGCGTGTCGTCGCCGCGCGGACGGAAGCCGGGCCCCAGATGACCGTGGGGACGGTGTGACGGGAGCCGATACGGGGCTCAGCCGGAGGCACTGACGCGGCGTGGGCGGATCGGGTGACGTCCGATCAGACGAAGCGGCATGCGTCGTCGCGCCAAGCCGCGGGTCGCGCTGCTAGCTGACGATGGTGCCGAAACTGGTGAGAGGCCGCGGACGGGGCTGTGCCCGCACGTCTCGCGACGGATAGTCCTTGGGGCTGTTTTGCCCGTCGGGTCAAGAGGGAAGGCCAGTGAACCGGCCCTCCCTGTGAAGCTCAAGCGCCCATCAGAGCTTCGAGCTTGCCCGGGTTCTTGGCCGCGAAGGCCTCGAAATCGGCCTCGGACATCGTGGCGAGCATCTCCAGCGTCATCTCGCCGGCCGGGCCACCACCCGCACCGGAGAGCGACTTCGAGACGGCCTGACCGGCAGCAATGCGGGCGTGCCGCTCGGACGGGGTTTCGGCCGGGGCAGCCGCAGCGGCGGCCGGGGCGGGTGCCTTGGGCTGGAAGCCGCGCGACTTGGCCAGGGCGAAGGCCTGCTCCGCCGGGGAGAGGCCGCGCTGCACGGCGGAGCGCACGAAGGCGAGCTCGTCCGCGTTGGCCTGCTTGATCGCTTCCGCGTCCGACAGGCCGTAGAGCTTCAGCTCGGCAACGCGCCCCTGCACGAGGTGCTGGTAGGCCTCGACGAAAGCCGGCTCGGCGGCGGCGTAGCGCTCGATGTCCTGCCGGTAGGCGCCGACGATGGTGCGCTCTTCCTCGGCCGCGCGGGTCTGCTCGGCCTGCTGCTTCTGCGCCTCGGTCATCTCCTTGTGGCCGTTCGCGACGGCGGCGAGCTGCTTCTCTAGGTGCTTCACGTACCCGAAGATGTCCTGGTTCGGGTCCGGCACCGCCTCGGGCTCCGGTGCTGCCTGCGCGGCGGCGGCCGGGGCCTTCTGCATCGCCTCGGACAGGAGGCGGAGGCGCTCGTCACCGCGGGCGAACTTCTCGCGGTACTCGGCCAACTCGCGTTCGACGGCCTTCCGGCGCTCGCGCTCCTGATGGAAGGCGCCATGACGGACGAACTTGCCCTTGTTCTCGTCGGGGCTGCCGTCCTCACCATCCTCGGGCTCGACCACGTCGCCGGGCGCAGCGGCAGCGCCAGGAGCCGCGGCAGCAGCCTCGGGAGCGCCGGGGGCGCCGGGAGCGGCCTCGGGAGCCGGAGCCGTCTCACCGCCGCCAGTGGGCGCCGCAGGGGCCTCGTCGCCGCGCTCGTAGGCGTCGAACATGGCCTGCTCTTCGGGCGTGAAGGCGTCGCCGCCCAGGCTCTCGGTCTGGTCGCTCATGGTGTCCTCGTGACGTGATGGAGACGAAGGCCGGACTGTCGCGCCGGCCGGGCGAAAGGGGTCAGGCCGCGAACAGCGCGGCGGGCCCGGCGGGAGGCGCGGCCATGGCCGCTACCTGCGCGAAGCCCTCGATTTGGTCCTGATGGGCGAGCCCGCGCTCGCGTTCGGCCTTGGCGTGCTTCAGCGTGGCGCCGGCCATCATGTCCTCGATCTTGGCGAGGGCGCTCTGCACCGCGATCTGCTTCTGCTGCTCGGCCTGCGGATCGGTCGGCGCCTGAGACAGCATCTCGCGCATCTTGGCGGTGAAGCTGTCCGGGAACGGCGAGTAGGGCAGGATTTCGAGGAGCACCTGCGGGGTGATCATGTCCCGGATGATCGGGAGCACCTGCACGAAGGTCGCCCAGACCCGTTCCTGCTGGTTCGGCGACGAGGGCGCCTCGTCGATGATGACGTCATATTTGCCGGCCGTGCGGTCGCGGAGAAGCGGCACGACCTTGGTGCCCTTCGCGCCCACGATCCGGATCAGGCGCCCGTCGGAAAGGTAATTCTGGATGTAGTGGAGCCGGACGCGGCCGATGTGCTTCCGGGCCCGGCGCAGCGAGTCGAACAGGCCGGCGAGGATCGTCATCGCGGCCTGCTTGCGCTGGTATTCCAGCACGCCCGCCTGCTGCTGCTGCCGCTGGCCGAGCAGTTCGAGGTTCACGCCCGACGAGTCGCGGATGGAGCCGATCGCGAACTCGATGAGCTGCCAGTGCCCCGCCGGCAGGACGGGGAGGGGCTTTTCCTTCATCTGGCCGCGAGTGAGCGCCCCCGGGGAAAGCCATGTGACCGCGCCGGGCTTGGCGTAGGAGCGCTCGAACTCGGCCTGATCCGGAACCGCGTCGGTTTCCATCATCATGCCGCCCTTGGCCTGGCGGTTGAGCATGTCGAGCGTCTGGCTCAGCCACTTGTTGGCGAAGCGCTGCGGGTCGCGCATCGGCCGCACGATACCGAACCAGCTATTCCGGTTCTGGTCGCGGTCGCCCGTCATGCAGGCATAGGAGAACTGGTCGCCGGCCGGCGCCGGGCCCTCCTCCAGGATCTCGGCGCCGATGAAGGCGCGGCGGTAGCGGCGCTTGATGCGGTGGACGACCTGCACCGGCATGGCGAGCACGTTGGCCCGGCGGGCGAGCACTTCGCCCTGCTTGGGCTCCATCTCGGTCTCTTCGCCCGTCGTCATGTCGATGGCGACGGCGACCTTGGCGCGCTCCCACCACTGGCACTCGACGATGGTGACGCGGGACGTGCCCTCTTCGGCGGTGGCGTCGCGATCGATGCGGCGCTCGCCGGCCTGGATCTCGCGGTGCGGCGCCTCACCATCGCGGTCGTCGGCCCATGCCGCGTCCAGAAGGCTCGCATCCACGTCCGGAAACAGGCCCTCGGCCTCAGCGCGATCCATGCTCTTGGCCCGGAAGAGCCGACGGGCATCCGAGAGGTTGCGCTTCGTCGCCGAGGCGTCCCAGAACATTTCCAGCGGGTTGACCCGATCTTCGACGTAAGCGCCGTCGGGGTCGATCTCGTAGTCGAGACGCATCTCGACCCAGCCCATGCCGCAGATCGCGTTATCGACGAACGCGTCCGATTCCTCGTCCTCGGCCTCCGCCTCGTTGGCGAGGTAGCGGGACCCTTCGGTCAGCACCTCGTTGAGCGCGCCGTCGCCGACCTCGCGGGGCAGGTACTGGATATCCTGGCGCGAGGAGACCTCGGAGCCGGCCACCGCCTTGATGACCGGCAGGACGCGGTTGAACGTGATCGGGGGGCGGCCTTGCTCGCGCAGGACGGCCTCGTCCTCAGGGCTCCACTGATGGCCCGCGACGAAATCGTAGTCCTCGCGGGCATCCCGGCGCCAGCGCGAGGAGGCGTCCCGGTCGGCGCGGAACCACGCCTTGAGCTTGCGCAGGAGCGCGGCCCGGTCGAGCCCGGCCTTCTCCTCTTCGCCCATGGGCTCGCGATCGGCGTCCGTGTCCGTCATGCCGCCCAACCCGATCCTGAAGAAGTGCTGCTGCGCTCGCGTCGGCGGCGCGCGTAGATGTCTTGGGGCCCTTCTTCAGGGCTCGGCGCCGACGGCGCGCTGATGTGGTCGAGGAGCTGTCCGATCAGACCGAGCGCATCCACCTGGTCATCGTGGACGCCTGCCGGGAAGCGCAGCATCTCGCTTTCGAGATCGGCCCGCCATGACGCATCCGCCGGCACATGCAGCCCGAGCATCGACATGCGCGCCCGGATCGACTGTGCCCGGACCGCCTTGTCGCCCTTCGTCGGGAACTGCCGACGGTAGGAGTAGGCGCTGCGTTCCCGCATCCGGCGCTCAAGGAAGGGGCCGAGCGCCGCCTTAATCTGCCCCGTCTCCTCGGCCCATTCCGACGGCTTCCACTTCAGGATCAGGTCGCACAGCGACTCGATCCACTCCGCCGAATCCGTCTGACCCCGCCACAGGTCGAGCAGGTACATCCGATTGTCGCTGTCGATTCCGACGACGACGTGCACCGTGTAGTCACCGCCTCTCGACGTGACCGCGTAATCCGAAGCCCCGTAGATCCGCAGCGACGTGCGCGGCGGGAGCGTCGCGACCGGTCGGAGCCAGTCACGCTGGAAATAGTCGCCCGTGTCCGGCGTCGGCTCCTGCTGATAGAGCGCCGACCAATCGCGGGTGCCGACCGCCTGCCGGATCTTCTCCAAGCGTTCGACCGGGTACTGTTCCGGCCAGAGCGCCTTACCGTCCTTGCTGATGGCCGGGAGATAGAGGGTATCCCAGCCCTCGTGCGCGTGCTCCCGGAGCAGCCAGCCCGACAGGTCATCCTCGTGCCAGCGCGTCTGGATGACCACGATGCGGCCGCCCGGCATCAGCCGGGTGTAGGCCGTCGAGGTGTACCAGTCGCGCATCTTGCGCCGGATGGTCTCGCTGTCCGCCTCCTGCCGGTTCTTCACCGGGTCGTCGATAAGCAGCAGGTGGGCGCCGCGGCCGGTGAGAGGGCCGCCAACACCAACCGCGAAGTAGGCGCCTGACTGCGTGGTGCTTAGCGTGTCGCTCGGCCCCTCGACGTGGAAGCGCTTGACCGCCTGGCTATCCGCCTTGAGCGTGACGCCCGGGAAGATGCCGCCGAAGCTCTCGTCTGCGATCTGGTTTTTGACCTTGCGGCCGAAGTCGTCGGCGAGATCCTGCGCGTAGGTCGCAGCCACCACGTAGTGGCCGGGGTTCCGGCCCAGATACCAAGCGGGGAAGAACTCGCTCGCGAGCATCGACTTCCCGTGCCGCGGCGGCATCGAGATCATGAGGCGGTCGATCTCGCCGCGCTCAACAGCCTCCAGCTTCCGGGCAATCGCCCGATGGTGCGCAGCGTCCCGATAGCCCGGCCATTGATAGGCGGCGTAGGCGATCAGGCGCGCGTAGGCGAAATCCTCAGGCGTCGGCACGGAGCGCGGCGGCGACGGCAGCGTCGCGCTGTTCCTTGGTGCCGACATCCAGGCTGCCGCTCACGTTGTTGTCGAGGACGCGCCGGTTCGAGAAGGCATCGCCGCACTCTTTGGCCACCTGCTCCAGGAGGCTAGCGGCGAGCGCCATGTTGCCCTGCGTCTCGGCCTTGTTCGCGAGGCGCTCCAGGCGACGCAGACGCACCATCCGATGCGAGACGCCGATCGCCGCTTGGTCGCTCAGAAATCGCTCGCGGGTGGCGGTGAAAAGCTGCTTCAGTTCGTCCGAGAGGCGCTGGCCCTGCACCTTGTTCGGGTCGTAGGCCTCCACCGCCTGTCGCGTGATCGACACGCCGAACTCGTCTTTGACCGCAGCCACAACCACAGACGGCGCGTCGAAGCAGGCAAGCTGCTGGACCACAAAGGTTTTCACCTCGTCGGGGAGTGTGGTCACGGTCGGGAATCCGTCAACGCGTGGTCAATCTCAGCCGGTCAGGCCGCGCCCGCAGGTGCCACAGGCGCCCGCGATGTCAGCCTCGCAGATGATCGGAGCCCGGCCCGCAGCCTCGACGAGGGCGCGCGTCTGGCCCGCACCGTTGCCGGCGCCGTACCGCGCGACGATGGCGACGAACTCCTCGACGTCGTGCCCGCGGATGCCGAACACCGGCCGGCCCGTCATCTTGCTGAAGCGCGGTGCGCCCCAGGCATCCTTCTTCTGGCCCGCGTGCAGCAGCTCGTGCTCGACGAGCGCGCAGAACGCGGCGTCGGAGCACTGGTCGGCATAACCGGCGTCGAAGGTGAGCAGGAAGTCCGGCACCGAGCCGAACCATCCCTCGATCTGCTGCGCCCACCGAGCCTTGGCCCAGCGGTTGCCGATGAAGGTGGCCTCCTCGCACATCCCGACGACGCTGTTGCCCTGGCGCGCGTTCGGCAGCGAGCACCAGAGGACGCCGAGGCGGGCGTCGCGCAGGTGCAGGTGCTCCTCGTTGAGGAGGGGCGCGTCCTCGTCGATGAAGGTGGCCCGCATCCAGGCTTCCAGATCGTGCGCCGGCTCAACCGGGTACGCGGTCTGCGCACCCTCTTGGCCGAGCAGGCGCTCCGGAGGCCGCGGGCGGGTCAGCATCAGTTGAACACGTACCGCATGGCGGCCACGAAACGCTTCACCTCGGCGCGCTTGCCCGTGACCGTGATGCGCAGGGTGTGGCCGGCCCTCTCATGCGAACAGGCGAGACCATGCCTCCATGCGCAGCGTTGGGCGCTGCCGACGAGATGGCCGCGGGCGAGATCTCCGCACATGAATTCGACCGTCTCGGTGCGCACGGCTCAACCCTTCCGCTGCTCGCAGACGATCTTGTGCCGCTCGCCCGGCGCGAGGCCGAGATGCGTGGCCAGGACCTGGCCGACCCGCGGGCAGTCGAACTGCCCCGCCGGCTGCACCAGCATGTCGGTCGCATTCTCACGCGAGCAGGCGGGCGCCTCAATGCCGGCCGGGCAGGCGAGGGCGACCGCGAGGAAGCCGTCGGCGGCGATCGACGGGCGCGGGCCGGCGAGCAGCACCGCCAGCGGCACCACGCCGAAGAGGAGCCACGCGCGGTCGAACCGCGGCGGGCGGGGATCAGCGGTGCGGGTCATCAGTGAATCGCCCTTGAAGGCATGTCCACGAACCAGCCGGGGCGACGCCGACGCACCTCCGCGACCTCGCGTCGAAGCTCCGCGGAGACCTCTGGCGGACGGTCGAGCATGTCGAGGAGGCGGTCGAACTCGCGCTTGCTGACGACGATGTGCGTATCCGGATCAGACGGGCGTCGGCGGCCGACGGCAGCCACCGCGACGCCGGCCAGCACAAGGAGGGCGAGGAAGCGGGGCATCAGAACATCGCCTCGACAATCGCCAGAAGCGCGTTCAGGCCGAAGCCGACGAACAGGATAATAACCGTCCGGCGTTCGCAGCGGCGCTGCACCCTCCGCAGTCCCCACGACGGCGAATCGGAGTGAAAGCCCGCGCGCTCCTCGCGGACCCCTCGCATGGCGTTGGCGGCGCCCCAGACTGCGATGGCGAGCATCACAGTCACGCCGGTGATGACCGATCCCAGCATGATCAGATCCGATCCATGATGAAGGCGAGTAGACGGAGCATCAGCCAGCCCTCGCAGTGGTGGGACGGCCGGGCCCGGTATCCCCGCGCAGCGGCGCCTTGCCGTAGAGGCCGCGGGCCTTGCCCGTCAGATCACGGCGCAGACCGCGCACCCGGCGGACCTCGTGCCCCCAGGACACGTCCACCACCGGCGCGGCGGCGAGATGATCGGAGAGGCCGGCGATCTCGCGGTCGAGCACCACGATCTCGCGCAGGATGCCCGGCACGCGGGCGAGTTGGGCGGCGTCGAGCATCACAGCCGGAACCTCGTGAGAACCGCCCGACGCACCTCCGCCGCATCGGCGGCGACATCGTCGGCGGGCGTGGTGACGAGCATGGGCGTCGCCGCCGGAAGGCCCCCGCCGTCCATCAGCGCACGGACCCGACTGACCTCGCGGCGAATGGCGCCGGGGTCGCGCAGATGCGCGCCATAGGTGGAGGCGGCAGGCTCGATGCGGCCGAGGCTGATCGCCTCGTCACGGGAGACGGGGCGGTCGGTCATAGGAAGCCTTTGCCGGCGTGGTTCTTGAAGGCCTTCGCCCGGCGGTCGTAGGCCTTGAGCGTCTTCACCTCGCGGTGCCGGGTCACATCCATGACCTTCAGCAGGTCGGCGCCCGCCTCGAGCGCGGAAGTGACGAAGCCGGCGCGCAGCGAGTGTCCGGAGAACAGGGCCGGGTCGAGCTTGGCGGCCTCGGCGTACCGCTTCACGATGTTGGCGACGGTCCGGTCGGTCAGGTCGAAGACCCGGCCTTCCTTGATGCCGGCCGCGGCGAGCCAGTCCTCGACCGCCTCGACCGGCTTCAGCTTCCCACCGCGGGGAATCGCGACGATGTGGCCCTCGCCCTCCTGGTCCGTCTTCGACCGGCGGATGTGGACGAACAGCCCGTCGGGCGTGCGCTCCATGTCGGCGACCGTGAGGCCGACGATTTCCGACCGGCGGAGCGCCGCGGCGAAGCCGAGCAGGAGCACCGCCCGATCCCGCTTGCCGGTCAGCGTCTCCGGCACCTTCTTCAGCATCGCGCCGATCGCGCGGGCCGTGGCAGGCGCTTTGCGCTCAACCGCCACGCCGAGACGGCGCTTGATGCCCCGGAGCACCGCCTTCACGGCCTCCGCGTTGGTCGGCGGCTCGTGCCCAGCGATCCGGTGCGTGTAGCCGATGGCGGCGGACCGGCGGACGATCGTGGAGGCCTTCAGCCCGCGGTCGGCGAGGCTGGCGAGGTAGGCCGCAACCGTGGCCGGCGAGGCCGGCGCGGCGGGTTGCCCGAGCCCGGCGGCCCAGGCGGTGAAGTCGAACCAGTCCGAGGCGTAGGCTCGCCGCGTCGCATCGCTTTTTTCAGCGAGCGCATACTGCGCGGCCGAGGTCAGATGATCTTGGAAGACAACGACTTCCGCCGGTGCGACCGGCACCGGCAGAGTGGTCATGAATGTTCCGGGAACGACTGTTATCGGAAAACCGGAGGCCTACTCTGAAGCCCGGTTTCGAGTGCTTTCGAGTGGCGGGATCAGCCCGCGTTCCGAGCCCGCGGCATCCGCAACTCGACGCTGAACGAACGTCCAGCGAAGGTGCGCCGGCCGGTGCCGAAGGACAGCATTTCGGGAATGCCGACCTGACGCCGGCCCTTGCTCACGAGGGCGAGGATGCGCTTGCAGTGCGCGTCCTTCGCTTCGAGGTACTCGGCCTGATCGCGGAAGCGCCGACGGCAGAAGGCACGGGCCTCCTGCTCGATCGCCGTGAGTGTGGCGTGCGCGCTCATCGGGGGCCGATCATGCCAGAAACGCTCTTGTCCGTCCCGCGCGGGCAACGCCTCGGCTGTGGGTCGGTTCGAGAGCTAGAAATGGATCCGGGACAGGGTTTCGAACCCCGATTGGCAGGTTCAGAGCCTGCAGTCTTACCGTTAGACGATCCCGGAGTGGCACCGGCCCAAGGAGTCGAACCCTGATCGCGGGCTTTGGAGACCCGCTCGCGCCCTGCGCTGGCCGATAGCGGACAGCAAAACGCCCGGCGGCGGTGAGGCCCCGGGCGCGCGTCTCGCGACGTAGTGATCTCTGACGTTTCACCCGTCGGGTGTCAAGCAGCGGCGGGATCCGGACACCCAGGCGGCGGGCGGCATGCTGCCATAAGGTGCTGACCCATCCCCTGCAGATAGAGCCTGTGTCTTGTTCTGAAACCGATCAGCCCCGGCCCATCATCTTCGTCGTATGTATAAATCGCTAGCGATAAACTTGCGAGATTGAAGTAATATAGGTCGAAAGCTTGTGGCTGCTCAAGCAATCCAACAGGCGCGACCATTTTTGGTGGTTCGGGGCCTGACATTGGCGACCACTCCGACCATTCTCCAACGATGTCACCGTCCGATAGCTTCTGGAGCAATCGAACCTCATCCGAGCAGAGATGGTTGAGAATTACCGGAAACGATGGATGAACGAGATGTATCCGCTCGCTGTCCATCGATGCAGTCAGCAGCCTAGTAAACATCTCATAGAGAGGAGTCCCCTCGGGCTCATACCGGATGCTTTCCACTACCTTCCCCAGGACTTGGGGAGGCGGCAGTGCCAGTTGCTTCTCCGGAACCGCAAGCTTCGCGCGCTGGATCAATCGGCGCACATGGTCTCGGCCCTCGGCGCCGAACTCCAGCCCTGACCGGTTGAGCGTTCGCGCAAAATCCTCAAGGACGGTGCCGCTGACCCGTGCCGCGGGCTGGAACAAGTCCTTGTAGAGCTCAAGCCAGAACCCACCGGGCGGACCGCCCTTCTCCTGCTTAGCAACATCGTCCGACATGAGCCCCTCCCAGGGCTCACAATCTCACGGTCTGCAGCTCGCAGGTAGCGGCTTGCGGCCAGGATCCACGATGGCGTGGAATCACCCCAGGTCCCGCGTCGCCCGGATGTGCTGCCCTTCGGCGCCGGTCGCGGTGTGCTGCTGGTCGGTCAGGGATTCCAGCAGCCAGCGGAACCGCTTCGCCACGTCGGTGGCCGCGCGCTCGCCCGATCCTTTGCCGGTACGCGCGGCATAGGTGGAGAACGTCTGCCCCTCGGCGAGGATGGCGCGGAGGAAGTGGACGCCCACACCGCCGATCGCCTTCTCAAGCCGGGCCGTGAACTTGCGCACCCGCTCGGCGTCGTCGATGGCGAAGATGATCGCCAGCTCGTGCGCGATGGTCTGGTCCCGCGATCCGCCGGCATTCCAGCCACCGGAGCCGAGCCGGGCGCCGGAGCCCCGCTCGAACACGGCCTGGATCATGCGGCCGACCTCGAACTCGGCGCGCTCGATGCGCTTCGAGGACAGTTCTTGCGCGAGGACGTCCACGCGGCGGTTGATCGCGACGTCGCGGTAGGCGCCCGGCTCGAATGGGTCCGGGACGTTGGCGCGGCCGACGACGATTTCGCGGTCGCTGGCGAGGCGCGGGAGCGGGCGACGGGACGAGGCCGCGCGGCGGCGCTTCTTGGCGGCGGAAATCGAGATAGACGAAGTGGCGACGGTCACGAGCCAGACCTCGATTAGGGCACGACAATGCTGCGCGCCCGGCAAGGCATGGGTCGATTGTCCGTTTCCTCACAGTCAAGAGGAATAATTGCAGCGCGACACTGCCTCAGGTGGCATTCTTCGCCGCCGCGATACGCTCGCAGGCCTTAATGCGGCGCCGATCAAAGGTGGCGCGCTTCCATCCGGTCTCGCGGCAGAATTCGGCGATTGATCCCCCGACCTGCCCCTTGGTGGCCATGGTGCGCGCCCAGACGAGCACGGCCCGTCGGTCCTTGCTCTTGTCGCCGAGCACGGTGCCGGAGAAGGCGACGATATCGAAGGTCGCGTCTGGCACGTCGCCGGCCGCCGCCTGGAGCGTGTTGCCGCGCGGGGCATAAATCGGCGTCGAAGGCATCGCGCGGAATGCCGCCTTCAGCCACAGCTCGACGTCGGCACGGGTCCACGGGACGGTGGATCGCTGGGGCGGGTCAGGTCCTTCCGGCAATGCGAGCATCAGGCTCCGGGTGCGTCCATCATCCCGGCGCCCGCGTCACGCACGCCCACAGCACGACCCGGCCACGGCGGCGCGACTGCTCCGCCCGTCCGGCCGCCTCGCAGGCCTGCATCGTCGGGAACGACTCGGCCGCGATTGAATGGTCGGCGCTGGGCGTGGCGCCGGACAGGAAGAGGATCAGGACGACGGACACAGGCGGGCTCAGCGCTTCAGCGGCTCGGAGGGATCGTCGGAGATGCGGTCAGGCACGGAGAACGGAACCGCGCCCGACCTGTACGCGTCCACCAAGAGCTTCCTCTGCTGCGCAAGGTCCAACGCTGACCGCGATAGGCGCTGCTCCGCCTCGATCTGCCGCCTGAGCGCGGTGATCGCACCTTGCTGGGCGGTGATCACTTCCTCCTGCTTCGAGATGACTAGGGCGGAGGAGATCAGGGTGCCTATCAGGGATACGGACAGGATGGTGACCGTCACGGCTGCCGCGACGGGGGCAAATGATCTCACGGTGCTCTCCTCACTTCCCGAACAGCCAGATCGGCACGCAATCCGGCGGGGTGGATGCGGGCCGGCGATCGACGACGACGGAGCCGCCGATGCGGTCGAGGTGGATCTCGCGCTCACACAGGGCGACGCAGCGGCGCGGGTAGACGGTGACCATCGTGCCGGTGCAGTCGGCGCGTGAGGCGCCCGCGAGCCGGTGGACGCCGAACAGTGCCTCCGTGCTCCAGCCGAACTCGACGGCCGCCTCGCCCCAATCGTCGAGGAAGGCGAGCATCGCCTTCCGCACCGAGCGCCACACGCCGGAGCGTCCGGCCGGGCCCGGCTCAATCCAGATCATGCCGGGGCAGGGGACGCGATCGTCCGGCAGGCTGAGCACGCCGGCCCGCCATGAGGCGACGAGGCGGGCGGAATCGGTGAGGGCGAAGGCGGCGCTCATGGTACGTTCCGCGGCCGAACGCGGACGGCGTAGAGCGCTCGCAGTTCGCCGAAGCGGGCCCGCCCGTCCCGACCCTGCTCCGCGCCACGGCTGTTAGCGTGCCAGATCCAGCCCGACAGCGGCTCGCGCTGCTGTTCCGGGTAGACGTTCACCCACCAGCACCGGACGCCGGCCGCAATCGCGGCCATCGAGGAGGAGGCCATCACACAGCCTCCCCGGCCCGAGCCTTCGGCTTGATCCGCGCGTGGAGATGCGCGAGCGAACCGACGGCGACCTCGCGGAACTTGGCGCCGTGCTCGTGCAGCACGTCCTCGCGCGCCGCGGCGACCGCCTCCGGCGTGGGACGAGGGCGCCCAGGCTCCGTCTCGCCTCCCCGGTTCAGCCACGCCGCCGCCGCGGCCTGGACCTTCGCCCGGTCCTCGTCCGACGGCGGCACGTAGACCTCCGCCTCGAGGATCTGCCGGATATGTACGAGCTTCGCTCGCAGCGGGATCAGTCCTTGCCGGGCCTCGTCCGCGAACTGCGCTGGCGACGGGCGCCAAGCCGGGTCCCAACGCAGGATCGTCGTCTTGTCGCGAAACCTGCTGGCGGCGGCCTGGATGACCGCCAGCGGCAGTCCTTCCAGCGCCTCGACGTACTCGGCGACGAGGAGCGCGTTCTCGGCACTACCACGGCCGCGCCCCTGCTCGAACCCGAGCAGGATGCGGGCAACCACCGTATCGACGTGAGCCCGCACCCGGCAGGGCTTCAACTCGGCCTCAACCCGCGCGGCGACGGCGGATAGCGCTCGACGCTCGGCTATCGTAGCCGCCTTGTCCTGCGGCACGCAGAACCGCGTCGGCTGGCCGTCCACCGGAACCAGCCTGCCACGGAGTTCCGTAATCCGATCCTCGGCTGGCGCCAGCATCGGGGTCGTTAGCGTCGATGGAAGGCGGCTCGACATCGAAGGCTCCCGTCAGGGATTGCTCGTAATTGCGGATGAGGTGGGCGGCTAAGCCGGTCGGGGCGGAGGAGCCCGGCGGACCGTGGTGGCCTCCGGGCCGGGGCGCGCGGCTGCCAGGATCAGCCGTGCGGTAGGGCGAGCGGCACCATCGCCGCCACGAGGCGCGCCAGTCGGCGGAGCGGGTATCGTTCGCGAGGCAGGTATCGACGAACTGCGCGGCTTCCCGCCGGATCGCTTCGCGGCCGACGCCCTCGGTGATCGCCGCGTCGATGTCCCGGGCATCAGGCTGCCACTCGGGATCGATCGGCGTTTTCACGACCTGGTCGCGCGGGGAGAGGGCCCCATGATCCGAACGAAGTGAGGATCTTATAGGGTTAGGGTTAGGAGCTTTTCGCCGGGTTAAGCTGTCGGAACCCGTTGGGTTATCCGGATCGTTGTTTTCCAACGACTTAGGACGGCCACCGTGCTTCCCATTGAGCCGGGCAGCGTCAGCACGTTTGCTGACGATGTCCCGCTCTTGTGTGAGCCGCTTCTGCGTCCAGAACCCATCGCGCAGGGTCCAGAACTCCATCACCGCAGGCTTCACCCGGCTCCACGTCCGACGGTCAACACGGGCCCAGCGAGCGAGCTTGTCGTCGTCGTCAGGCAGCCGGCACTCGGGGGAACGCCACGCCACCATGAGCAGCATCAGGTACGCGCCGGTCTGCTGCGCGTTCAGATGCCCGGTGTCCGCGATGAACGCGTCCGTGAAGAGGGGGAGGGAAGGGAAGGCGCTCATAATGACAGGCTCCCGGCCTGCTGCCGCCAATCGATCTCATCGCTGTTCCCCTTGCCGAGATTGCAGTCGGCACAGAGGACCTGGAGGTTCGACAGGGTGAGGGAGAGATCGGGCCAGCGAGATCGCGGCCGGATGTGATCGACGTGGAGCGGGCGACCAGGCGAAGGGCCGGCGCCACAGCACTCACAGACGCCGCGGCTACGGCGCAGGGCTTGGTAGCGGACGATCCGCCAAGTATCGGAGTCGTAGAAGCTATCCACCTGAGGGCGGCGGGAAGCCACGACAGCGAGGGCACGCGGGCTGGGTGCCCCTGCCATCCTGACAGCGTGCGGGGCCGTGCGAGCGCCGCGCTTGCCTGCGCAGGTTACGTTCGGCGGTGAGCCGCACTTCGGGCAGGTGACGAGGAGGGCGAGGCGGCGGCGATCTGATCCCATCGCCACTACTCCGCAGCCAGCAGCATCGGCGCGGGCTCAGCCGGCGTCGGATCGAACTTGGTCGCTTGATTGCCGAAGGTGTCCCAGCCCGGCCGGGAGGCACGAGCGAACACCTCGAGGAAAGGGCCGGGGATCCGAGCCTCGATTTCCTCGTGCAGGTTCGGCGGCTTGCGGGAGTGCTCTCGGCGCGGCGTCATCCAGACGCCAGAGAACGGGTTGCCCTTGATGCTGTGCGGACGCCCAGCCTTCAGGATCACCACGTATTCGGCGTTCCCCATCACCTCGAAGCCGGTGCCGCGGGCGACCGACGAGGCGTAGACGAACAGGCCCGGCTCCGTTGGCCAGAGCTTGATCCAGGGAATCGCCGACGAGTAGCGGAGTCGCCAAGCGCGAGCGATCTCGGGAATGCGGTGCAGTAGCGGCGCCGTGATCCAGAGGAACACGCGCCCGCCCTCCGGCCGGAGAAGATCGCGCATCGGCAAGGCCTTCACCTCGGCGAGCGTCATCCGGTCGTAGTGCTGCGGGCGGCTCTTGGTGCCGCCAGAGAAACGCCAAGGCGGGTCGATCACGACCGCCTCGTAATGGCGCTGGGGAAGGCCGACGAACGGGCTCATGCCGCCTCCAGCGCGCCCGAGCGCGGCCAGATCGGGGACAGGGATTCGAGCATCAAGCCCGGCGGCACGACGCGGACGGTCGCCGCCAGCTCCGCGTGCTCGCGGTGCCAATCGAGCACCACGCGCCGCGCCTTCCGGTCGTTGTCGATGACGCCGTGCTTCTGGAGGAGATCGCTCGTCGCCTTCGACAGGTTGTCGAGGTCGGCCTTCGTCTCCGTCTCGGGGACGGCGAGAAGCAGGATGTACGCGCCTGGCACGCGGCCGGGGCGCTGTTCGAGCAGCCGCCAGCCCGCATCCCGGATCCAGGCCGTGTAGGCGCCGGAGCGCACCGGCCGGCCGGGCGCATGGTCGTGCAGAGCGTTGGCCGACGGTGGGATCGGCAGCAGGATCGTCACTTCGTCCATAACGCGCCGGAGCGAGGCCGAAGACGGGACGATGCGGGAGTGGAACGAGCGGCGGGCCATGGTTCAGCCCTCCCGCGTTGGCGGCCATGCCTCAGGGGCGAACATCCGCGCGAGCGAAGGATCGGCCCAAAGGGGCGGCGGCTCGTAATCGGGGTGGGGCCGGGCGTGCTCGATGACGATGCGCAGCACCGCAGCCGGATCATCCACGGGCAGCTTCAGGCGCTCGCCGAGCACCAGCGTCCGCTTGATCCCCTCCATCGTCTGCCGGAGCAGAGACGGCGCCGCGCCGCGGGTGATCTCCGCGAGCCCATCGATCGTCTCATCGCCGAAGTCGAACGGTAGCCCGTAGCGCTTCAGGATCGCCCAGCGTTCATCATCACCGGGCAGAGCCACGTCGATCTGAAGGCCGAAGCGCCGCCACAGCGCCTTATCGAGCTTGTCGTGCCGGTTGGTCGCCGCGATCAGCCGTCCGCCGAACGCTTCGATTTTCTGCAAGAGCGTGGTCAGCGCCGCGTTCATCTCGCGGGCGCAAGCCTGATCGTCGTTGCTTCGCTCGGAGCCGATCGCGTCGATTTCGTCCATGAGGACGACGCACGGAACGCCGACCTTCGCCAAGCCGTCGAACAGTTCGGCGACCTTCCTGCCGGTACCGCCGAGTTGCGCCTCGACGAGCTGCTCGGCCTGGACGATGACCAGCGGAACACCGAGACGAGCGGCAAGGTGATGAGCGAGCGTCGTCTTTCCGCATCCGGGCGGGCCATACAGAAGGGCCGTGCTGCGCGGCTTCACGCCGACCGCAGCAAGGTCGTCGGCTGCATGGATCTCGGCCAGCCATCCGAGAATGGCGGCACGGACCCGGACACCGAGGATCGGCTCCTCGGCATCCTTAGACTCGCGCACATCAGCCAGAGGGCCGAGTTCCGTGCGCAAACGCTGGGCGGCGCTCGCTTCTTCCGCAGCGGCGCGGCCGCGTGTGATGCGGGTGGGGGTCATCTCGCGGACGGGCCTCATGCCGAGGCTCCATCGCCAGCATCATCCGCAGGCTTCTTCTTCCGGCGGAAGGCGTCCGGGATCTCCATGCCGTCGGAGCCCTTGCGGACGCACCAGCCCTCGTCCCACGCCGCACGGCGCGGATCACCAGCGACGTAGGGATTCGCGAACACACGCTCGCCGGCCTCTGCGGCTGCCGAGCCTTCTTCGCGGGCCGCGGTGATCGTCTCCTCGCTCATCGCTCCCGCGGGCGGGGACGACTCGTCAGGGGTCGCGCCCTCTGAGTCGTCTTCACGGTCGGCGTCCTCACCCTGCGCAGCAGAGTGGTCGACAGGATCGTCAATCGGATCGAAGCGGCGGCGCGCGGCATCGCCGAGCGGGGTTCCGTCAAGCATGCCGAGGCTGGCGAGGTAGACGTCGGCAAGGGCAGCCGTCTCCTGCCGCGCTGCCCGATCGGCTGAGTCCTCCATCATCCGAGCGACGACGAGCATCAGGGCCTTCTTGTCGTAGCCCTGCGCACCGGCCTCGTTTCTGATGTCCTTAATGTCCGCCTGGAAAGCTTTGATCTCTTCTTTCAGCCGAACGATTCGCTCCGCAAAGGATCGAAGCATGTCAGCGGCGGACGAGTTGGGTTGCGCGCGTCGGCGACTTGTGTTTCCCATAACGAACTCCAACGGAAGACTTGAGACCGCCCGGCACCCGCTCCCCAGCAGGCCGGGCGGTTCGCGTTTCAGGGGTGGTAGCGACCGCCTGGCAGGCGCCGCGGCACGCGGGGCTCGTCGATCGCAGGGAGGGCCACCGCCGGCAGATCCGTCGCCGCGCCGGCCCTCAGGCGCTCCTCGGCCTGCGTCAGCCCGATCAGCGCGTACCGACGGCAGTTCACGAGGCTCCGCGCCGACGGCGATGCGTTGTCCCGCAGCAGGTCGTTCCGGCGCACGATCTCGGTGCGCACGGTGTCGATCAGGTCGGCGAGGCCGGCATCGGTCAGGTCGGCGAGGGCGCTCATGGTCAGGCGACCCGGCCGAGATCGTCGTGGGCGCGGTCGCCCTGCACGTCGCCGGAGAGGCTGGCGCGACCGGGCTGGAACACCGCCCGGTTCAGCGCCATGAAGCCCTGCTCGATGGCCGTGCGGCCGATGGAGAACCGGCGCGGATCGACGGTCCCTGCCGGCATGGCGGCGAGCTTGTCGAGCTGACGGAGCACCTGCTCCTCGAGCGCCTTGTTCTCGTTGACGAGGGCGACCTTCTCCTCGCTCTGCGGCTTGTAGCCGGCGACCGGGAGGCCCTGGTGCTGCTGGTTCGACATGGTGGCTCCTCAGGGAAGCCGGGCGGCCCGATGCCACCCGGAAGGGGGCGGGGTCAGGCGGCGGGGACGATCATCCAGTCGTCGGCGAGCATGTCCGTCTGCGACGCGAGCCAGCCCATCAGGATTTCGCCCGTGGCCGTCTTCATCGTGATGCAGGGGAGCACGACAGCGCTGCCGCCATTGGCGAGGGCGAACGCTTCGTTGTGGGGCGACCAGAACTTGTCGGCATCGACCCGGCGCCCGCCGAGCACACCGCTCAGCGCGAGCCACATCGCCTTGCCGTTCCAGCCTTCACGGGCGACGCGATGCCCGGACTTCAAGGCGACCAGAGCGTCGCCGAAGGACATCGCCGAAGACTTCGAGACCGCCGAATAGCCCGCCTCGAACACGTCGCGCGGCGAGTGGGAGAGGTAGCCGTCGGGCTCGCTCTCCGTCGGCGCGTACCGCACCAGCATGTCGCCTTCGCTCACGGCACCGGGGCGACGCAGGAAGCCGGCGGGGACCGGAACGACGATGTAGCCGTGCTCCGGATGGTGCACGCCGACCTTGCCCGAGCCGTCGGCCTGGAACTCGGCCGCGCCGATCGGGTAGGCCTCCACCTGCTTGTGGCTGACGTGGGTCGGGTTGAAGGGGGACATGCTCGGCTCCTGAGAAGGGGCCGGACGGCATCAGCGCCGCCCGGAAAGGGTGGCGTCAGCCGATCGCGCGAGAGATCGCGTCGAGGGCGCGAGCGATGCGCTGGGCCGGGTTCTCCAGCGCCGAGATCCGCGGGTGCAGATCGGCAGCCGAGCGGTAGACTTCCTCGACGGTGGAAAGCGCCTCGCGCTCCGGCACGTCGCTCCGACCGGCCATGCTGCCGGCGTCCGTCGGATATGGGCCGCCGAGGCGCTGTGCGACGGTCTCGGCAACCTCGGCGAGGCCGAGCATGTCGTTGCGGTGCGTATCGAGGCGCTTGCTGGCCTCGCGAACAGCCACGATCGTCTGTTGGAGCGAAGGGCGCGCATCGCCGCCGAGTGCCGTATTGCGCGCCTCACGACCAAGAAGGGCGCCGCCCATCTTCGCCGCTACCTCGTTGGGCTCCATCATCTGACCGGCGCTCCGGTTTCCGAAGTCCATCGCCATCGTGCTCTCCTCTCGCTCAGCGGCTACGGCCGCGGCTCCATCGCCCCGAACAGGGGCAGCTCGGTCAGGTCACCCGAGGCCTTCGCGCGGAGGCGAGGCGCTGCAGCAGGCGACGCGACAGGTGTTGATGCGGGCGCGACTCGCGCACTGACCGCAGGCGCTTCCGCAGTCGACGGCGCTCCGCCCAGGCGCGCAGACGTCGGGCGATCTCCTCGAAGAGCCGCATCCAGTTCCCTCCGGAGTTTTTGGTTCTCGGCCTCGATGGCGTCGGTGCCGTCGGCGATGTGCTTGCAGAGCCGCTCGTAGGCGGCGCGGATGTTGAGCGCGTCGTGGAGCCCGACCGTCACGTCCGGGGCGCGTCCGAGCACCTTCCGGATCCAGGTCGGCGAGCGTCCGAGCTTCGAACCGAGGGACTCGTAGGCGCGCATCCGCGAGCCCAGCGTCCGTTCTTTCGCGGCGATGATGGACGCGAGATCCGGACGGATCTGCTCCAGTGCTTGTTCGGCCGTCATCATTGCGCGGCCACTCCCCGACTTTGACCGCATTCGGTCAGCCCTCCGTGCTTCAAGAAGATCGAAGCAACGGAGCGCGTCAGATGCGGGAGGTGAGAGGAAGACGCAGGTACACAGACAGATGCGCGACCGCCCATTGCTTGGCGGCTGAGGCGGACGCGCGAGTAGGATTGACCCGAGAAAAGGGCCGCCCCCGCGGGAACGGGAGCGGCCAAGTCCAGGGAGGAAACGCCCAAGAGGGGCACGCCCGCCGCGGGGCGGCGGCGGACTTCGGAGGCGCCGCGGGAACGGCGCGAAAGGGGACGCCCGACCTCGTCGGAAACGGTGACCTTCGGGGGAAAGGTCGGCCGGGCGATCACGCGGTTCATTCCGCGCGATTGGGAAAGGGGGAGGGCGGCGCTCATGGCAGCCACCAAGCGAGCCAGCACACGGCGCCTGCCGCCGCATCGACCACGCCGACAGCGAGCGCCGAGGGCGACCCGCGCAACGCAGCGCGAGCGAAGCCGGCAGCAGCGCAAACGGAGAGGATGAGGGCGAGCGCGGCCATATCAGCCGCGCCCCACGACGAACGACCTACCCCGCATGCGCCGGGCAATGGTCGCAAGAGCTTGGCCGCCGCAGGAGAGGGAGCACCGAACCGCGGATATCATCGCCGGAGTGCGATGACCGGAGGCGACCGTGCGACCCGAGGACTTCGACGACATCATCGCCGAGCAGGCCGCGCTGCAGCAGGTGTTGCTGATGGCGCTCCGGCGGATCGCCGCGCTCACCAGGGAGAGCGGGAAGGACCCGGCCGCCGTGCGCGCATGGTGGAAGGAAGACGGGCACGAGGCGATGGACGAGGCCACCTTCCTCGTGGCGCCCGGCCACGACCGCATCGTCCGGACAAAGGCGAAGGCACGGCTCGACGAAATCATCGAGATTGGCCTTCGGTAGGGAAGGCTTCCGAACCGTGCGGGGATAGGCACAGCAGCGGCTTGGCCCGCTCGTCGGCGCCCGGCGCGTCTGAGCCGTCCGCCGCGTCATCATGAGTGGTTGCTGGACGCGGAACGTCTGCCGGCCAGAGCGCGCTCTGCTCCGGAGGCCAGTTGTCCGAGAGCCACTGCAGGGCCCTCTCGTACCGAGTGACCTGAATATCGGCCCCGGCCTCGAGCGCGCCGAGCTTCTTCGAGTCGCCGAACAGTCGCCACGACAGCGCTGTGGTCTTGAGACCCGTGATCTCGCGAAATGCCGTCGTGACGGCGATGAAGCGGGCGATTGCGCTCATGACCGAACAATTCGGTCAATCTACCGGAATTGTCAACGGTCATATTACCGGATGAACAGGCCGGACGTTGCGGTAAGGCTACCGGCCTATGGATATGCCTATGGTTCTTGCGCGCATTGAGGAGCGTCTGAAGGCGGTCGGAATGTCGGCCGATGCCGCATCACGAGCTGCTGGCACTCCAGACGCTATCCGCAATCTGCGGCGTGCCGTGAAACACGGCGGCCGTCAGGGCGTCACGATGACGACGCTTGCGGCCCTAGCTCCGGTTCTACAGACTTCCGCTGGCTATCTGCTGGAGGGTGGCGAGTCGCCCACGATGTTCGATGCGGTGCGCGAGGGAAGGCGGCCGACTTCGATCCCGGTGGTGGGGAAGCTCGCGGCCGGCGTCTTTAGGGAGGTGATCGAGCACGACGACGGCGATCAGGAGTTCATCTTCGATGAGCCTGACCCGGAATTTCCGAACGCGCGCCAGGTGGCATTCACGGTTGAGGGCGAGTCGCTCAACGACCTCAAGCCGCGACCCATCCTCGATGGCGACAAGCTGATCTGCGTCGATTTCGACGATACCGGCCTGCCGCTGATCCAGGACATGATCGTCGTCGTGCAGCGCACTCGCGACGACGGCCGGACACTGGAATGGTCGGCCAAGCAGGTCGAGATCCATCCAGGCCGGACCGAGTTTCATCCGCGATCCACGAACAAGGCGCTGAAGCCGATCGTGGTGCCGGACAACCCCGACGTCGATACCGGAGAACGCGTCGAGGTAATCGCCCTGGTACGGCGCACGTCCTACTCCCTGCCGAAGGCGCCCCCAGCGCGCCGACGCTGAAGATCACCTCTCAGGCCCAGCCCCCTAGGACGCTGTCCGGCTGACGGCGCGGATGTGGCATCCGTGGGCGGTGCAAAGGTCTCGCCTTCCTCCAGAGGGCGCACGCCAATCAGCGTCGAAACCGGATTGTCGCAAAGCTCGCATGGGTAGAACTGACTGTTGAGCAGGTTGCTCCCTAGCAGTTCCTCAACATCAGCAGGCGCATCCGCTAGATCCGGTGAAACCAACTCACGACACATTACCTGTCTGCAATTTGCACAGCGGAACCGGAGCGCAAAACGAGCACGGACAGTCGGATGCTCTGCGGACAAAACTCGCCTCCCTGGAAATCTGTTCCTAATTTGTTCTAAATCAGAGCTGCGCGTCGAGTCCCATTTTCGCCTTTTCACAGATGCTCATCAGCCTGTGGATAACCTCGGCCGACTTACCGGTAGCAAGAACCCGGCCCTACCGATTTTTCCGGTCAAACTACCGGAAACGAGTTGACCCGGTAAAATGACCGGAATACCGTAGGTCCATCGCCGCTCACCGAGCGATGGAGCCTCCGGTGCCCCACACCACCCCCGCCGATTACTGGATCGACCGCCTCGACGGCGCCTACGCCGTCTTCTCTGCCTCCGGCATCGAGCTTGAGGGCATCGAGAGCCGCGGCGACGCGCAGAACCACATCCTCGACCTGATCGAGCGCGACCGCGTCGCGACCCAGGAGGAGCGCGCCGCGCTCGCCGACTTCGAGGCCCAGCAGCTCGCCGAGGCCGCGTAATGATCGCGCTCCTCAACTCCCTTCCGCCACTCCAGGCGCTCGCGGTCTGCGGCATCGGCGCCCCGGTCGCCGCGCTCGGCTTCGCCTTCTTCGTCTACGACGCCGGCCGTCTGGTCCGCCTCGTGATCACGGGGCGGCTGTGATGGCGACGCGGCACTCTCACTTCGTCACCGACCCGCGCGACCCCGAAGAGATCGCGGATCTCTGCGCCTTCTTCGACGTCACGTCGTTCGGCCTGGAGCCGCACGGCTACGGCGAGCACTTCGACCCCGGCGCCGGTCCTGAATTCGAGATCATCGCCGTCATCGACGATGGCGCGAACTCGGTGATCGACGACCTGTCGCCCGAGGATCTGCAGGCGGTCTGGGATCGCGTCGCTGCGGCGTTCGACTTCCGCGCCGCTGCGCGGGACGAGCGCGAAGCGGGGGACTTCTAATGCCCCAGCCCCTCGTCCTCTGCGACTCCACCGGTGAAATCGGCGACGCGCTCAATCGCGCGCTGGATCGGGTCGAGCAGGCCCTCGCCCTTGCGATCAGTGTTCGCGACGGCATCGCGCCCGACGTCCGGCTCGGCGACCACGCCTGGAAGGTCGAACTGCTCCGCGCCCGCGCCGTGAGCCTCACCGGCTTCTGCGACAGCATCTCGGCTGCCGACCGCATCGCCGCGGCGACCGACGCCGACCCCTCCCTCACCACCGAAGCGAAGGAAGCCGCGTGATGCGCGTGTCTCAGGAAGTCATGTCCGTTCTCGACCGGGCGACGTGCGACGGCAACGCGCTGTCGCTCGTCGCCCTCGGGAACCTCGACCGGAAGCTCTACACCGACACGAACAAGGTGCTGGAGGCGGCCGGCGGAAGGTGGAACCGCAAGGCGAAGGCGCACCTGTTCGAGGGGCTCGCGTCCGACGCTATCGAGCCCATCATCCTCACGGGCGAGATCGTCAGCGTCCGACAGGAGATGCAGCAGTTCTACACGCCGGCTGATCTCGCGGCCCGCGTCATCGCCGAGGCTGATCTTCAGCCAGGCATGCGGGTGCTGGAGCCGAGCGCCGGCCGGGGCGCGCTCGCCGCCCCCGCCTTCTTGGCGGAGTGCCTCGTCCATTGCGTCGAGAAGGACGAGCGGAACGTCCACATCCTCGCCTCGACCGCCTTCGAGCAGGTCGTGCACGGCGACTTCCTGGAGTGCGAGCCGACCGAAGGCTCATACGACCGCGTCTTGATGAACCCGCCCTTCACGCGGGATCAAGACATCAAGCACGTCGAGCACGCGCTGCGCTTCCTGAAATCGGGGGGCCGCCTCGTCGCGATCATGAGCGGCGGGATCACCTTCCGCCAGGGCCGCGCCGCTGCCTTCCGCGCCCGCGTCGCCGAGATGGGCGGCACCATCACGCAGCTGCCCGCCGACAGCTTCAAGGCGTCCGGCACCAGCGTGAACACCTGCCTCGTCGTCATCGACGTCTGACCCGCCCGCCGGGTCGGTCTCCGGCCCGGCGCCCGCCCTCCTGTCGCGGCGCCTCCTATGCTCGCCAACCTCCCCTGGATCCTGACGCTCGCCGGTATCGCCGGCCTCACCGCCTACGCGGCGGTTCGCGCCTTTCACGACGGCATCGCCCAGCAGGCGGCCGACGACGGGGAGGGCCGCGACCGTGGCTGACCGAACCACCGAGCAGCAGGCGTTCGCCGACCTGTTCCTGTCCCTCGGCGTCCGCCTCCCGCTGCGTGTCGGCGGGTTGCTCGGCCGCGAGATCCGCGACGCCGACGGGCACACGCTCTTCATCGTCCTGCCGACACGTAGCCAGTCCGACGACCGCGCCAGAGCGCTCGCGATCGTGAGTGCTGCGAACGCCGGCACCGGCACGCCCGACCACGAGGCCGGCCCGCTTCCGGTCCTGCGCCCTCTCACGGCCGACGTGATCCGGGCCGTCGAGAACCCCTTCGACCCCGAGCACCTGATCGCGATCGCGAAGGCCGCCCGGCGCCCCATCCCCTCGAACGCCGCGGAGTGATCCCCATGGAGATGATCGACAAAGCCGGGATGCGGCCGACCGTGCGCATCCACCACGACCTGCATCAGGGCACCGAGGAGTGGCTGGCCGCCCGCTGCGGTATGCTCACCGCCAGCGAAATGGGGCTGATCATCACCCCTTCGACGCTTAAGGCCGCCAAGAACGAGAAGGAGCGCGCCCACCTCTACGAGCTGCTGGCCCAGCGTGTGACCGGCTACGTCGAGCCGCACTTCGTCAGCTTCGACATGATGCGCGGCCACGAGGACGAGATCGAGGCGCTCGCCCTCTACGCCAAGAACTTCGCCCCGACCGAGGCCGTCGGCTTCGTCACCAACGACAAATGGGGCTTCACCATCGGCTATTCGCCCGACGCCTTCGTCGGCGCCGACGGCCTGGTCGAGACAAAGTCCCGCCGGCAGAAATACCAGATCGAGACCTTCGTCGTTCACGTCCTCGCGGAGACGATCCCCGCCGATTACGTGATCCAGATCCAGACCGGGCTCCTCGTCACCGAGCGGGCGTGGTGCGACCTGATCTCGTACTCAGGCGGCCTGCCGCTGGCCCGCATCCGCGCCTACCCCGACCCCAAGATCCAATCCGCGATTGTCGAGGCGGCCGAGGGCTTCGAAACCCGCCTGGAGGAGGCCCGCGCCAAGTACCTCGAAGCCATCGAGAAGGCGGGCAACATCCCGACCGTGCGGCGTCCCGAGGGGGAGATCCTCGCGTGACCGACCTGTCGCAGACGATCGCCCCCAAGAGCGACCAGCTCAACGCCGACGATCTGATCGGCGGCCCCCGCACCATCAAGGTCACGCGCGTCTCGCCGATGCGCGAGCCCGACCAGCCGATCGCGATCTTCTTCGAGGGCGACGGCGGCAAGCCCTACAAGCCCGGCAAGTCGATGCGGCGCGTGCTCGTGCGCGTCTGGGGCGTTGATGGGTCTGCCTACGCCGGCCGCCGGATGACGCTCTACCGCGACGACTCCGTGATGTTCGGCGGCGTCGCCGTCGGCGGCATCCGCATCAGCCATATGTCGGGCATCAGCGAGAGCGTGACGCTACCGCTCACGGTGACCCGCGCGAGTCGGAAGCCTTTCACGGTCCGGCCGCTGCCGGCCGAGCGCGCCCCGACCGGCGAGGACACGCGGACCAAGCTCCTCCGCATGGCCCGCGAGAAGGCCGCCCTCGGTGCCGCCGATCTCGATGACTGGCTCGGCAAGCTGAAGCCCGATCACCGCGCCGTCGTGGACGAGATCGAGGCCGACCTGCGGGACATCGCGGCCGAGGCCGACGACCGCCTGCCGCCGGACGACAACGGATTCCCCGGGTTCGCCCCGGCCGATGAGGAGGTCGCCTGACATGGGAGCCAGCGCCATCTTCGACGAGGCCGCAATCCTCGCGGCCGCCCTCACCGGCGAGCGCCACGCCGCTATCGCTAAGCGGTTCGGCTGCACCCGCCCGCGTGTCAGTCAGATCGCGCGCAAGCACGGCTACGACGGCCGTGCCGCCGACCTTGAGCGGCGGGCGATGAAGCGGGCTGGCGTCAAAGCCGAGCCCGTCATCCCGAAGCGGACCGGGCGACCGCCGAAGCTTGAGATGGTGCCGCCGTGGGCCGTCGAGGTGGCCGACGACTATCTCGACCACCTCCAGGATTTCAACGAGTTCGTTGCCGCCCGCCACTGCCGTGGGCTGCTGCAAGAGCGCCGCTGGGTGGAGAGCATCGACGCCCGTCTCGGGAAGGCGGCCTGAGATGAACATGCACGCCCATCATCTCACGCGGCACCAGGTGATCGCGCTTCTCGAAGAGCGCGACACCCTTCGCGAGCATGTCCGCCAACTCGAAGAGTTGCTGCGTCCGACGATCATCCTGCCGGCGGCGTGGCGCCTCAGTCGCATGGAGGCGGACTTCCTCAATGCGCTACGCGCCGCCGCTCCGGGCATGGTTCACCGCGAGCGGATGATGATCGCCCTCTACGGGCTGAGCGACGAGCCGCCGGAGCCGAAGATCCTCGACGTCTACCTATGCAAGGTTCGGCGCCGACTGATGGAGGCGCAGACCCGCATCCAGGTCGAGACGATCTATGGGCGCGGCTGGCGGCTCCATCCGGAGAGCGTCGCCCGCTTCGACGAGGCGGTCGCCGCCTATCGAGGCTCCTCCGACCTCGCGTTCGACCGGAGGGCCGCATGAGCGCCCCCGGCATCTACTGCGCCGATTGCGGCACCGAGTGCGAGCGCGTCACCGGTCGCGAGGCCGGCGCCCGCGAGCCCGACCTGATCGACGCCCAGGTCTGGGCCTGCCCGTTCTGTCCCGATGCGTGGGCCCCGAGCGCGGCCGATGGTTCGGCGGTCGGCCTCCCGGCCGGCGAGGAGACCCGCAACGCCCGCGCCCTGCTGCGCGAGCGCCAGGTCGAGCGGCTGATCGCGGAGGCCCTGCGCCACTGCCCGAACGGCCGGACCATCGCCGAGGAGCGCGTCGCCGCTTTCCTCGCGCACGCCCTGCGCCTGCCGGAGAGCGAGGCGGCGATCGAGCGCCTCAACATCGAATGGTGCCGCCGTGCATGGCGGGCGCTCCAGGGCGCCTCCTACGCCGACGCCGTGCGGCACGCCCAGACCTATCGCCCGAGGAAAGCCGCCTGATGCGCCCCCTGATCATCGACAGTTTCGCGGGTGGCGGCGGCGCGTCCGAGGGCATCCGCGCCGCGACCGGCCGAGATCCCGACTTCGCGCTCAACCACGACGCGATCGCGCTCGCGATGCACCGGATGAACCATCCGGATACGCACCACATCGAGGAAGACGTCTGGAACGTGGACGCCCGCGCCATGTGCGCCGGCCGGCCCGTCGGGCTCCTCTGGATGAGCCCCGACTGCAAGCACTTCAGCAAGGCGAAGGGCGGGAAGCCGCGCGAGAAGGCGATCCGCGGCCTCGCATGGGTCGGTGTCCGCTGGATCAAGAGCCTGCCGAAGTGGCAGCGCCCGCGCCTCGTCTGCCTGGAGAATGTCGAGGAGTTTCAGGATTGGGGCCCGCTCCTCGATGACGGGAGGCCGTGCCCTATCCAGCGCGGCGCCACCTTCAAGAGCTTCGTGCAGGCCTTCGAGGCGATGGGGTACGTCGTCGAGCGGCGCGAGCTGCGCGCCTGCGATTACGGCGCCCCGACCATCCGGAAGCGCCTGTTCCTCGTCGCCCGCCGGGACGGCCTGCCGATCGTGTGGCCGGCGCCGACGCACGGCGACCCGAAGTCCGAGGCGGTCCGGTCCGGCCTGCTGAAGCCTTGGCGCACGGCGGCCGAAATCATCGACTGGTCGCTTCCGTGCCCGTCGATCTTCGAGACCTCCGCCGAGATCAAGGCGCGGTGGGGCATCCGCGCGAACCGACCGCTCGCCGACGCCACCATGGCCCGCATCGCCAAGGGGACGATGCGCTACGTCGTGAACGCGGTGCGGCCGTTCCTCGTCAGCGTGAACCACGGCGACAGCCGCGGACGCCGGGAATACCCGCTCGACGAGCCGCTCAACACGATGACGGCGAGCCGGGGCGAGGCCTTGGTGCAGCCCTTCGTGACCTACGGCCAGCAGGGCGGCGGCAATCGCGATGCCGGCGACCCGCTGCACACGCTCTGCGCTTCGCCCAAGGATCAGAACGCGATCGTCGCGCCCTTCGTGACCAAGTTCAATCGCGGCGCCACCGGCCATGCGATGGAGCAGCCGCTCGCGACGGTGACCTCGCACCACAGCGAGACGCACGGCGGCGGCGCAGCACCACTCGGGATCGTCGCGCCTTTCCTGGCACCCCGGTATCAGGAGAAGCCCGGCCACGAGCCGCGCGTGCGCAGCGTCGAGGAACCGACCGCCACCATCATCGGCGGCGACAACGTGCCGGGGCACCTCGCGGCGGTCCACCTCACCCGGCAGTTCGGCGCATCGGTCGGTTCGGCCGCAGAGGAGCCCGTCGGGACCATCACGGCGGGCGGAGCGGGCAAGGCCGGGGTCGTCGCCGCCTTCCTGGCACAGCACAACACCGACCGGGACGGCGCGATCAAGCCGGGCGCCGACGTGCGCGAGCCTATGCGCACCGTCACCGCCTCGGGCGGACAGCAGACCGTCGTCGCGGCCTTCGTCGCCCAGCACACCGCCGGATCGCACCCAGGCCAGCCGGCGAAGTCGGTCGAGGAGCCGGTTTCGACGATCACCGGCAAGGGCTGTCAGCAAGGCATCGTCGCCGCCCACATGCTGAACCTGCGCGGCTCCGACCGCCGGGGCGGCCCGGCCGACGCGCCCGCGCCGACGGCGACGAGCGGCGGCAACCACGCCGCGGCTGTCTACGCCTTCTTGGCAAAATATTACGGGGAGGGGCTGCCCTCGCAGGCGGCCGACGAGCCGCTGCACACCGTCACCGCGAAGCCCCGGCACGGCCTCGTCACGGTGACCGTGAACGGTCAGCCCTACGCCATCGTCGATATCGGCATGCGGATGCTGACGCCCCGCGAGCGGTTCAACGCGCAGGGCTTCCGGCCCGATTACGTGATCGATCGCGGCGAGCTCGAAGACGGCAGCCAGATCGCGCTCACCTTGGAGCAGCAGGGCCGTGCGTGCGGCAACTCCGTCTGCCCGCAGGTCGCCCAGGCCATCGTCGCCGCGAACTATCGCGAGGACGAGATGCGCCCGCGCCGCTCGGTCGCCGCCGCCGACATGCCCCTCTTCACCATCGCCGCGGAGTGACGCCCATGGTCGCCTACAGCTTCAAGAAGCGGTTCGGCCCGCCGATCCTCGCCGGCACGAAGGCGCAGACGATCCGCGCCGACCGGAAGCGCCATGCCCGTCAGGGCGAGGAGCTTCAGCTCTACACCGGGATGCGGACGAAGCACTGCCGGCTCCTCGGCCGCCCGACCTGCCTTTCCGTCATGCCAGTGCGCCTGTGCTTCTCGGAGCGCAGCGCGACCGAGCTTTTCGAGGTCGGCGGCGATCTGCTCAGCCCGCCCCGGATGGAGGCCTTCGCCCGCGAGGACGGCTTCGACAGCGTCGAGGACATGGCCCGCTTCTGGTGGGCCGAGCACCCGCCGGAGGAGGGCGACCGCATCGCCTTCGAGGGCGTGCTGATCCGCTGGAAGCCGATCGACGCCGCCCCCTTCCTCCCCGCCGCCGCAGCCGAGTGACCGCCATGGCCGAGACCAGCACCCCCTCCCATGACCAAATCCGAGACACGGCCGCCGCCGTCGTCCTCGCGCACCACATCCTCGCGATGCAGATGGGCACCGCGATGGGCCAGCGAGCCCGCCAGCTTGCCCGGCAGGTTCTCGGCATCCCCGACCACGGCGAGTTGGCCGGATGCACCGCGATCACCACCAACGGGACGCTGCGCATCATCCCGGCCGACGAGCCCGTGTTCCTCCTCCGCGGGCAGGATGTAGTTGCCGCCGACACGGTGCGATGGTGGGTCGAGCAGGCTGAGAACGTCGGCGCCGCGCCCGACATCATCGCCATGGCGCTGGCGCACGCCGACCGGATGGAGGCGTGGCCCAAGAAGAAGGTCGCGGACCTGTCGCCCGCCCTCGCGCAGCGGGAGGCTTGAGCTATGGCCGAGCACAGCACCATCACGCACGAGACCGTCGTCGCCGGCCGTCTCCGCGACGCCGGACACCTGAACTACGGCAAGCGCGGCGGCGGCACGATCTGGCAGCACACCACGATCCCGCGTTTGTCCGCGATCGACCGTCCAACGCTGAACGAGGAGGAGACGACACGCCTCGGCGTCTCGCGGCTCCGCGAGTGGAGCGTGGACGGCGGGAAGGCCGGCAGCCTGGAAGACGCGATCGCGGCGCTGAACGTGCCGCCGGTCTTCACCGACGAGGAGCGCGAGGTTCTGGCGCGCGTGCCGGCCGAGTGGGTCGAACTGCACGAGTTCCGGACCGGCCTCGGCGAGGAGCTTGGTCGGCAGGTCGGCCTCACGATCATGACGCTTCGGCAGAAGGGAGCCGTCGAGAACGAACTGCGCCCCGGACCAGACCGTCGGCAGCCTTGGATCCGACGCGCTCCCGAAACCATAGCACCGTGCGAGGCTGTCGATGGGTGACCTCTTCAACCTCGACCGGGCTCTGACTCCCAGCGAGCGCCGGCAGATGCGCGGCGGCACGCAGGCGAAGGGCTATGCCGCGATGCCCGGCACCGGGCCGAAGGGCGAGACCTGCGGCTCGTGCGACCACCTGGTGCGGAAGCATCTGGCCAAGGTCTACCGGAAGTGCGGGCTGATGGAGCGCCACTGGACCGGCGGGAAGGGCACCGATGTGCTCACGACCGCGCCGGCCTGCAGGAACTGGAAGGCGATCGAGGAGGCCGCCAAGCCGGCGCCGAAGAAGGCCGCCCGCGCCCCAAAGGCCCTCCCGCCGCCGACCGACGAGGAACGCCGCGTCGCTGGTGAAGCGGCACGAGCTCTCCGCGCTGCGATCGCCGACCCGACCACGAGAGGCGCGGAATCGGTCGCGCACATCGACCTCGTGCGTCCGCGCCGCGGCGAATGGTGGACGACATGGGCCAACCTGCCCGGCTTCGTCCGCGTGAACGGGTACGGCGGGCACTACTGGCACGCCTGCCTGCCGGGTTGGACGTACAGCCGGCGCGAGATCGTCGCCGAGATGATCCCCGACCTCGAGGCGCTGGCCGAGCACGGCGTACGACCGACCGAGGCGACGAGCGCGGCAGGTGCAGCATGAGCGCTTGGATCCCACGCCCGCGGAAATGGGACTGGCGCGCCTTCCTCACCGAGGACGAGGCCGCCGAAGTCGCAGCCGCCGACAAGGCCAAAGCCGAGTGGCAGCGCCTGCAGGCCATCCGCGCCAAGATCCAGAACCGGGCGATCCAGCGGGCGAAGTACGCCGCTGGCGCCCAGACCTCCACCCCGAAACCCCGGAGCGCGTAGCGATGACCGATGCAGTATTCCATGCCGCGCGTGAGGCGGAGCGTGCCGCGAAGGCGAAAGCCCTGATCCCGGCGGCTGGCAGCGAGGAGCGCGATTTCTGGCTCGAAGCCGCCGTTCAGCACGGGTTCGAGGAGACCGCCGGTGGCGAGTACGTGCCCGAGTACGATCGGCCGGCCTACTCCGCGACCGCGGACGAGGTGCTCGCCCTGATGGCATCAGCCCGCCAGCAGGGCAGGGACGATGCCGTGACCCCGGCCGCTCGCTGGCGGCAGCGAGGCGAGCCCGATCCGCACGGCGACCGTTACGACTGCCCGCGCGAGCGGCTGTGCGGCGGCCACCTGTCCGACGACGAGGTGGCCCACCAGATCGCGATGCTGTCGAGGCACGACCTCAATTTTGAGGGGGTGCTTTCGATGGTCAAGGATCGCCTCCGGTGGCTCTCACGGCGCGTCGTGGCGCTTGAGGCTGCTGCCCCGGTCGTGATCGAGGCGGCTTCGTCCATGCCCGGCGATATCTTCGATTGGGCGCTCACCGTCCAATGGCCGGACGGCTCGGAGACAGTCGAGCACTGCTCCACTCAGGTCGCGGCGCTGCTCGGTTACGTGCCGGAGGAAGGTTGAGCCATGGCCTACGCAGAGACCACGAAGGTGCCGATCGCGCAGACGCGGGCCGAGATCGAGAAACTGCTGAAGGCGGCGAAGGCGACCCGCGTCATCACCATGGACGATCACCTCGAAGCGATCGTCATGTTCATGCTCGCCGGCCGGCTCATCAAGATCGTGGTGCCGATCGCTGGAAACGCGAACGACCAGGTGCGCCGGTCCCGCTGGCGCGCCCTGCTGCTCACCATCAAGGCGAAGCGCGAGGCGATCGAGAACGGCATCGAGACCGTCGAGCAGGCCTTCTTGAGCCACGTCGTTCTGCCCGACGGCCGCACCATGAGCCAGTGGGCCGAGCCCGCGCTGCAGCTCGCTTACGACAAGGGCGAGATGCCCAGCGACCCGCTGCGGCTGCCCGCCCCATCCACCACCACCGCACGAGGCCGAGATGCGTAGCGCCAGCACCGACCGCCGCGTGCGCGAACCCTCTTCATCCAGCAGGAGCCAGGTCATGCCGCAGACCGATCCGTCGCGGTTCGTTGTCCGATTCCCCGACGTCGCCCGCGAACTTGGCGTCTCCCCGACCACGCTGCGCAAGCTCTGCAAGCAGGAGAAGGGGCCGCCGCTAATCCGTCTCAGCGAGCGGTGCTTCGGGGTCCGCCGGGGGGAGCTTGATGCTTGGATCGAGACTCGCAAGGTGGGCGGCCCATAGGTCCAGGGCCGCCCGCTTCTCCGGGTTGTAGAGGGCGTAATTGTAGACGCCCGCCACCCCCGCTTTCGTGCCCGAAATGTGGTTCAGTACGGCCTCGACGACGTGCGGCAGCACCCCGAGGTTTCCCATCCCGGTGGCGGCGGTCCTGCGCAGATCGTGCAGCCGCCAGCCGGTGACCCCAGACGCCTTGTCGAGCGCAGCCTTCGCCCGGGTGAATCCCTGGAAGCCGCCGACGCCGCTCCCGAACACCAGATCCCGCCCTTCGATCCGCGGCGCATCCGCCAGGATCGAGAGCGCCGCGTAGGACAGCGGCACGTCGTGCGGGAGGCTGTTTTTCGTCCGCTCGTCCGGCAGGTGCCAGATCCCGGCCGCCAGATCGATTTCTGCCCAGGACATCTCCGCGACTTCGTCCCGCCGCTGTGCCGTCAGCAGCAGCAGCCGAACGATGCGGCCGAAATCGCCCTCCGGTAGCGCCTTCAGGACGGCCTCGATCTCCTCCGGCTTGAGCACGCGCTGCCGGCGCTCTTCCTTGATCGGCTTGCGGGTGCCGACGACCGGGTTGGCCTCGGCCGCGCCTTCCGCGATCAGCCATGTGAAGAAGGAGGAGAGCGTTGTCCGCGCCCGGTTCGCGGCGTGCGGCCCCGAGCCCTTTGCGATCTCTCCCAGCCGCTCGGCGACCTGCGCCCGCGTCACGCCATCGACCGGCGTCTTGTGCAGCGGCGCCCAGGCCTTCTGCAGGTAGTAGGTCGATTCGCCGAGCCCCTTCGCGCGGACCCGCGGCGCCAGCGCTTCGAGGTATGCCGGGATCTTCGTGGCCACGGTGACGGCGGCGCGTTTCCGCTCGGCCTCCCGCTCCGCGCTCGGATCGGCCCCGAGGCGGACCCGTGCGAGCCGCTCGGCCGCCGCGCGCCGGGCATCGGTTGCCGACAGCACGCCGACCTTGCCGAGGGTTTCCCGCTTCGTCTGGCCGGTCGCGTTGCGGTACTGGACGACCCAGACCCGCGATCCGCCTGCGTTCGCCCGCATCCCGAACCCGGCGAGATCATCGTCGAAGACGATGACGTAGGCCTTGCCCTCAGGCACCTTCAGGGCGGCCGCCGACTGGTTCGTAAGGCGCATCGGCTGGTAAGCGTCCGGTAAGCAGGCAGTAAGCAAACGGGGCCAGCGCCGACGCGCATCCCGAGCGAGACGGAGATGGTATCAGCGAAAACGTGCGCTTTCTCAAGGGTTGTGGGTGGCTGGTAAGCGCCCGTTGGCCACTGACTACTAGCGGACATCTGATTTACACGGAGAGGGTCGGCGGTTCGAGCCCGTCACCGCCCACCAATCCGGGCGCAGGATGGTTCAGAGGCGGGCCCACCAGTGCCTGCCGGCTCGGAACAAGCGTTTCCGACGGAACACCTCGGTCTCGAAGCTCTTCCGCGATCGATGCATGGTCCGCGCCTGAACATCCCGCGCCAGAGTCGTGCCAACGAACCACATCCTCCGGTCAGGCGAAAACTGAAACCAGAGGCCCTATCCGCGTTCCTCGTTCAGGCATGAGCGGGGAATGACATGGAAGGTGGGTTGATCTGGCTCGGCATTATCGCCGGCATCCTGGGGTTGAGCGGGGTCGGCTACCTGTTTGCCGCCTGGGCGAAGGCGCGGAGGGAGCCGCGCTGACGCCTGTCGCGCCGGAGGGGAGGGGCCTTGGCCCCCGCCACGCGCTTCACCGCGATGCGAGCGACGCCGGCCGATCGCGCGGCTCGTACCGGTTCGAGGCGTCCCGTGCCGCCGCATTGTCGTTGTCGCTGGGCTGAAGCCTCGTATCTTCGGCCCGATCGGTCTTCTCTTTCCCGCGAAGCAACAGCGGCACGATGCGCGTCGAGCGCCGGTAGATCCAAGCCTCGTGCCGGCGGCGCCGAGGACGTCCGTACTGGACAGTTTCTTTTCCACACATGGTCATTCTTCACGGTGACGTCTGGCTGACTGGCCCCGGACGCTAACCGCGAACGATCTCGACGCATTGACTGTACGTCCCAAAATTCACGCCGCCGCGCTTTGCCGCACGGGCGCAGCGCCGTTGCAAAGCCAGCAAGGCTGCGCTTGATCGGCTGCGGCATCCGCTTCCGCGATGAAGCGCCGTCGTCCGAAGCAGATTTTTTGCATAGGCGAAGCGCCGACGCGGATGAATTGCCCCGGCTGAACCGCTCAACCCTCTGGTGCAGAAGAAGGCGCATGTCAGCGCCCGCTGCGTTGCGCCGGTTGGACAAGAGGGTACCGGCGCTCCGGAATGACGGATTTTCTGTTCGTTCACGACCATTTCCCAGGCCCGTTCGGCTTTCTCGCCGAGGCGCTGATGGATCGAGGGCATCGCTGCGCGGCCATCGCCGGAGAGGCCGCACCGGGCTTGGCCGGCTTGCCGATCCTGCGGTGGCGTCCGGGGCGGAAGGTGACACCGGGCCTGTTCCCGCTGGCCCATCCGACCGAAGCGGCGTTCATCAACGCCACCGCCGCCCTGCGATGCGCGCTCGACCTGCGCAAACACGGCTTCGACCCGGCCGTCATCGTCGGGCATCCGGGGCGCGGGGAATCGCTGCTGCTCAACCAAGTCTTTCCGCGGGCGCGTCGGCTCGCCTACGCGCCGTATTACCGAGCGGACGGGGATGCGCTCGGCTTCGATTCCGAGTGGACGCGCCCGCCCAACCTCGAAGACCGCGTGCGCGACCGCGCCGGGAACGCGGCGTTGGCCATGGCCTATGCCGAGGCCGAGCGGCTGGTCTGCCCGACGGAGTTCCAGCGCAGCCTGCT
>Ga0308157_10001255_pt1 | contig 56013 bp, 59 predicted proteins | sample PhyBR1_FD_201035 | JGI IMG/M metagenome (GOLD analysis project Ga0308157, IMG submission 201035) | Phyllosphere microbial communities from UC Gill Tract Community Farm, Albany, California, United States - DLSLB.R1 | ecosystem: Host-associated > Plants > Phyllosphere > Unclassified | place: USA...
CGGACAACCCGACGCCTGACAGCAGGCGCCCCCGATCCTGATCCCCAGCCCCGATCGGATCAGAGGGGCGGCTGGCGGATTTGATCCCTGCCCTCAGCGCGCAGCCACGGACGCGGTGCAGTTCCGGCGTTGCAGCCGCCGTGGGCAGGTGTCGAAAGAGAGCCCCGTCAGCCCGCGACCGACAGGTCCTTGTCCCCGCCTGTCGGTCGCGGCCATAGCCGCCGCCCCCGTAGTCAGCAGTTCGTCGACGGCGGCCTGGCCCAGATCTAGGCTCCGATCACCGGAGAGGAGGTCACGGTGGCCGTCGCCCCGAGCCCACACACGCTGGCGTCGCTACGCTGCGTCCGGATCCGGGCGCTTCTGCAGCCGCGCCCTTTTTGTCCTCGCGGCCGGCCTGCGCCCAAGCTCGCCAAGGAGGCTGTCGCGCACGCGTACAGCGCTCATTCTGGCCTGCACGACCTCGGCTGGCGACAGGCTCGTGGCGCTGGCGAGCGACCGCCCCGCGTCCTGTCGGCCTAAGACCCGGCCTCTATCGGTCAGGCTCACCATGACCTGACGCTCGTCGACCCTGCTGCGCCGGCGCTGGACGATCCCGTGTCGCTCCATTTTCTTCAGGACCGGGGTAAGGGTGCTGGAGTCGAGGAAGAGCTTGTCGCCCAGAGACGTCACGGTCTGATCGTCCTCGTCTGAGAGGGCCAAGACAATGAACCATTGGGTGTAGGTCAGTCCCAGCTCGTCGAGCATGGGCTTCAGGGCCCGGCCACAGGCGAGGTTGGCCGAATAGAGCGCAAAGCAGAGGGAGTCGCCGAGCCCGGCCAGGGGCGAGGTGTCATGGGCGGACATGGCGTCCTTTCACAAGGGTAAGGCGCGGCGCTGATGCGGCGCGGGCCGGGTGGTCAGGAGGTCCCGCCGGCGCCGATCGATAGGCCCTCGAGGTAAGCATGATGCGGAATTGCCGACCCGGCGGTCGAGCCCCGCGAGGAGCATTGTTTCGATGTGCGCCAGCTATTGGGCAACGATCGCTGCGCTGATATTGCGGGGATTAGCTTGGGTATCTTCTCGTGACTTACACCTGGCCCGCGCTCTTGAAGAGCTGCGATTACCATCCACTTCAGTACTATCGAATAATTGAAATGAAAGGACGCCGACATGGCTTTGCTCGACGAAATCAAAGCTGACCAACTCGCGGCGCGCAAGCTGAACGACCGTCTGAAGGCTGACGTGCTCACCACATTGATCGGCGAAGCTACGCAGATCACGACTGAGGAATTCAAGCGCGGCGTGACGCAAGTCACTGACGAAAAGGTTGTCTCAACCGTCGCGAAATTCTCGAAGAACACGAAGCTGACGCTGGAAAACCTCGCGACCGAACGCGCGCGTCTGATCGAAGCGGGTAGCGATGTGTCGAAGGTCGATGAGCGCGCCAAGGCAGCTGAAACCGAACTGGCGATCCTGTCCTCGTATGGCCCAAAGCAAATGACGGAATCGGAGCTCCGCGACGCCATCAACGACTTCCGGGCCAAGAACCCCGGCGCCAACGTTGGGACGATCATGGCCCATCTGAAGACTAGCTTCGGCGGTCAGTATGACGGCAAGGCGGCCAGCGCGTTGGCCAGGGTTTAAATTGAGGGCGACTGCGCAGTCGGACCGCGCCGCCTTCAGGGTGTTGAATCTGGAGTCTTGCTCCAAACCTCACGCAGGGGTCGCATCGCAGCCCTGATGTCTTCCGCTAGAGCCTGGGGCTGTTCGGCGGCGGCGAAGTGCCCGCCGGCCGGCATCACTGTCCACCGCTGAACATCGAAAGCCCGTTCTACCCAAGACCGAGGCGGCATCGGTAGCTCGCGAGGAAACAGCGCGACATTGAGCGGGGGAGTGATCCGCTCCCCGGGCGCGAAGACGAGCGGATCGAGGGCTCCCTCCTTATAGATGCGGATCGCGCCCCCTGGTGCACCGGAGAACCAGTACAAGGACAAGGTCGTGAGAAGGTGATCCTTATCGAAGACCTTCTCCAGATTGCCGTCGCAATCACTCCAGGCCCGATATTTTTCGGTCAGCCAAGCCGCGAGTCCGATTGGCGAGTCCGCAAGCCCATAGGCGAGGCTCTGCGGACGGGTGGCATGGAGATGTGCATATGCCCCCTCGCTCTTCGACCATTCGGTCGCCTCGCGCAGGAATGCCTCTTCCTCCAACGACAACGGCGGCTCGGAGGGTGCGCGAGGTGGCTGGTAGCTACCGGGGATATAGTTGAGGTACAGGCCAACGACGGCGTCCGGAAATAGCCTCGCGGCCCAGACCGAAACCCCTGCGCCGATGTCGCCGCCCTGGGCGTGGAAACGCTCGTATCCAAGACCCCGCATCAGTTCGACCCATAGGCCCGCGATGCGGCGCGGCGACGTTCCCGCACGCATCGGCGCTGGTGAGAACCCGAACCCCGGCAGCGACGGGATCACGACGTCGAAGGCGTCGGCCGCGTCGCCTCCGAAGCGGCTGGGATGAGTGAGCAACGGCAGGATCGCCTCGAACTCCAGAAAGGAGCCAGGCCATCCGTGAGTGAGGATGAGCGGCGCGGGCGTCGCCCCCTCGCCGCGGGCATGGACGAAATGGACGTCCTGCCCGTCAATGGTCGCCATGAAGTGGGGCAGATTGTTCAGGCGGCGTTCCTGCGCTCGCCAGTCGAACCCGTTACGCCAGTAAGCGGCCAGGCGCTGCATGAAAGCGAGATCCGATCCATCCTCCCAGGCCGGGGACAGAGCGGGCATCGGCCACCGTGTGGCGGCCAGCCGATCGCGAAGATCCTCCAGGTCGGCGTCGGGGATCTCGATCTTGCAGGCATTGATCTTGATATCGGCGCTCCTAGTAGCCGCTCAGCCCGCCCTGGCGGCCCAGGCCAGCAGGGAGAGGATCATCGGGCGTTCTGGGTCAGGCGGCTTTGAAGGTTAGCGAGACGCCGTTCATGCAGTAGCGCAATCCTGTCGGCTTTGGGCCGTCGCCGAACACGTGGCCCAGGTGACCGCCGCAACGCCGGCAATGGATCTCAGTCCCCATCATCATGCCGCCATCATGGCCCTTGGCCGTGGCGTTCGGCAGGGGTCGCCAGAAGCTGGGCCAGCCAGTGCCGGAGTCGAACTTGGTCTCCGACGCAAACAGCGGCAGGGCGCAGCCACGACAGTTGTAGACGCCCTTGCGGTAATTCTTGTCGAGGGGGCTGGTCCCGGCGCGCTCGGTGCGGGCGTGACGCAGAACCTCGTAGGAGTCCGGCGGCAGCATCCGCTTCCATTCGGCGTCACTGTGAGTGACCTCGAAAGACGCGGCGGCCGCCTTGTCGCCGCAACCGCCCAGACTTGCAGCCACGGTTGCGATAACGCCGGTGGCCAGAAGGTGTCGTCGCGTTGTCATCGAAATCTCCAGCTCGCCCACGGCCGTCTCCTTGGGAGATACGTGCCGGCGACGCCAAAGGTTACGCGCTGATCGATCCTACCCGCCGATTGTTCGGGGGCGATGCAATCGCGGGGGCTTGACGGCCCTTGCCGTCGCGCGAAAACGCCGCCCGGCAATAAGCCGGGCGGCGCTCGTGTCGTAGACCGCGACCGTTACGGCGGTCGGGGTCAGAGAGCTCTAGTATTTCACCTTCAGACGGGCGTACCAGAAGCCGCCGTTCATGCCAAACGGGCCGCCCGAGCGCGGATAGATCTGACCGTCGGCGGTGCTGCCGGTCAGGGCGTAGAGCGGGTTGGCGGTGGTCGGCTTGAGCTTGTCCGGATACTCGTCGAACAGGTTGTTGGCGCCGACGGTGACGGTGTATTTCTCGGCGACGGTGTAGCTGACGTCGAGGTCGGCGGTGACCTTGGACCCGAACTTCTGGCCCGGATAGTCCTGGTTGGTGCTCCAGTTGCTGTAATAGTTGCCGCGGGCGTTGAGCATGAAGCCGGCGACCTCATAGCTCACCGACGCGTTGGCGCGGTGCTTGGGCGTGATGTTCTCGATGTCATAGATCCGGTCGGCGCCGATGGCGATAGGGTCGGACTTGGTGACCTCGCTCTTGTTGTAGCTGTAGGCCAGCGTGAAGCTGATCGGGTTGGCCATCAGTTCGGTGCGATAGCTAGCGACGGCGTCAACGCCCTTGGTCTCGGTGTCGAAACCATTGGTGAAATAGGCCACCGCGCCGCCGACCCCGACCGCGCCGAGCGCGGGCTGGGCAACGATGTCGGCCGCGACCACATCGAACGTGCTGGTGATGCTGATGCGGTCCTTCACCTTGATCAGATAGCCGTCGACGGTGAGGGTGAAGTTGTCGATCGGGTTGAAGATGAAGCCGACGCCGTAGTTGGTGGACTTTTCAGGCGTCAGTGTCTTCGCGCCGAAATACTGCGCGATGGCGCTGGTCACCGGATAGGTGCCGGTCTGGACCTGCTCGCCGCCGGGGGCGAAGGCGGTCGTCAGGATCTCAGTGTTGCTCTGGCCCGGCGACGGGGCGTGGAACCCCGTACCGACGGTGCCGCGCACCGAGAACATGTCGGACACGCGATAGAGGCTATTGACCTTGCCCACGAAGGTGTCGCCGAAGGTGTCGTAGTCCTCGTAACGGCCGGCAACGCCGACCGTGAAGGCCTCGGTGACGTCGGTCTCGGCGCCGACATAGACGCCGTAGTTGCTTTGGGTCGAGGTCTTGGCCGACGCCGGGCTGGTGCCGCCATAGCCGCTGGCGCCGGGCGATTGCGAGGCCGTCTCGGCCGCGCCGTTGACGATCGAGCGGGTGTAGACGCCGGGCGAGACCTGCACGTACAGCGGCTGCACGGCATAGGGACCGGCGGCGTAGGACTGCAGGTCGCCCGCGGTCGCTTCATACTCCTCGTGCCGGAACTCGGCGCCGCCCGACAGCGTGACCGGGCTCGCGAAACCGACTTCGACCGGATAGGTCAGGTCGAGATTCAGGTTGGTTTCGCGCTGGATCAGCTTGCCGAACTTGAATTCCTTCTGGCTGGTCGGACCGAAGGAGGCGTTGAGCGACTGGGTCATTGCCAAGTCGAGCGAGTTCTTTGCCACGGTAGCCGAGAGGTCGTAGGTCAGGCCGCTGTCGGCCGTACCCTTGACGCCGGCCGTGCCGTAGAATTGTTCGACCACGCCTTGGAAGCGCGGGGTGAAACCCGCCGGATAGGCGGACGTGAAGTTGAAGGTGTTGGCGTTCTTGACGAAGCCGCCCGTGGGGCAGGTGGGATTGCCGGTCGGGCAAGCCGTCAGATAGATCGGAGCGAAGGCGCCGTTGCGACCCGGCGAACCCGTGGCGGGCGTGCCGGTTCCGTTGTTGACCGCCAGGGGCGTCGGCGCCGAGATCGGCGAGCGATAGTTGAAGCTCTGATCGGCCTCGCGGTGCCCGATATTGGCCGTCACGTAGATGCGGGCGTTGTCGCTGACGTCGTAGCCGGAGTTGAGAAACAGCTTGTAGCCGTCGGTCGGCGACGAGCCCCAAATCTGCGTCGGGCCGGGATAGTTGGGAAGTTGCCCCGCGAGGGTGGGGTTGGTCGCCGCGAAGACGGCCGCGATGGGGCGGGTGGCGCCGCGGCTGGTCTGGCCGTCGTCGAAATACTCGCCCGAAATATTGATGAAGCCCGCATCGAACAGCTTGAAGCCGACGTTGGCGGCAAACTGATAGCTCTTACCGTCGCCGCTATAGGTCTGGCCATAGCGCGCCTGGGCCTCGAAGCCGCTGTCGCTGTCGCGCAGGCCATAGTTGATGACGCCGCCGATGGCGTCGGAACCGTATTGGGCGGTCGCACCGTCGCGCAGGATCTGCAGGCTCTTGACGGCGATCGACGGGATCATCGAAAGGTCGACGGCCTGCGCGCCCAACGACAGAGCTGTGTCGCCGCCCGTCACCACCTGCACCAGAGCGGAGCGGTTGTAGCGCTTGCCATTGACCATCACGAGGACCTGGTCGGCGCCGAGACCGCGCAACGACGGCGCGCGCACGAAGGTCGAGGCGTCGGAGATGGTGTTCTGCGGGACGTAAAACGACGGGACGAGGTTCTTGACCACGTCCAGCATGTCGGCGGCCGGCTGCCGGCTGAGCTCTTCCCCGCCGAAGACATCGATTGGCGACGGCGAATCCACGACCGACCGGTCGGTTCTGCGGGTGCCGAGGACGATGACGGTGTCGACCTCGCTCGCGGCGGTCTCGGTAGATTGGACCTGCAGGCCGGCCGCGCTGGCGAGGCCCGCGTGCGTCAAGGTGATCGAAAGAGTCGAAATCCCCGAAAGCAGAATATTCCGTGAATACTTATTCATATACATCCCTGTGCGCAAAATGCGCGTCTATTTTTTCCTCGCGACAGTCACTGTCACGGGCTTTCTTGAGATTGATGGCGCAATATCAAGCCAATGCATGTTGATTGCGCGATCGAAACAGTTGGTCAGACCGGAAATATCTGCAAGCGCAACCACTACCCCCAGAGCCCAACGGCGTCATTCAAGGTGATAGCTGTACGATTGCGCGGCGCTCGCTATGCTTTTTGAGCAGGTGGGGACTGTAATTGCGGCGCCTGACGCGCACAGGGCCTTTCTTGGGCTCAGAAACTCGGCCGAGATCGAAATACGCCACACAAATTGCGTCGCCTTCTCGACTGAGTATTGAATCAATGCCCGGTCGCTATTGGACAGCGCGCCAATGGCGTCGTCTATTGTTGCGGGGGTATCTATGCAATTCTATCAACATCAGGCCGGCGGCCGCGCTGGCCGCAGTACGGCTTTCTTTGGGACCCCGTCAGAAGGCGCGCCAACCGGAAACCTTCTACGCAGCCCCCCGAGCGACCAGGGTGGACGGCCTACATGAGCGTCGAAATCGATGGCTTGAACCTCGATGGCCTTGGAAATCTCACCAACATCCTCGAAGCCAGCCCTGACTGCGTGAAGATCCTCGACATCGAGGGCCGGCTCACATCGATCAATCGCGCCGGAATCCGCTTCCTCTGCATCGAAGATCTAGACGAGTGGATCGGAAGGCGGTGGGCCGACTTCCTGCCTCATGACGCCCTCTCCGTAGCCCTGGATGCGCTCGATGCCGCACGAGGCGGCCAAACCGTTCGCCTCCCGGCGGCCTGCTACATTCCGTGCTGTCTAAAGTACTGCGATGTCACCATCGCGCCGCTTCGCGACCTTAAGGGGCAGGTGGTTGCGATGCTGGCGATCTCTCGCGACGTTACCGAACTCGTCCGCGAGCGAGACGCGGCCCAGGCCGCGACTAAGGCCAAGAGCGAATTCTTGGCCAATATGAGCCATGAAATCCGTACGCCGCTGCATGGCATATTGGGCATGGCGCAGGTCATGGACCGCGAAGCGCTGGATGACGACCAGCGCGAACGGCTGGCGGTGATCCGCCAGTCAGGCGACATCTTGATGGACCTGCTCAACGACATCCTCGACCTCTCCAAGATTGAAGCGGGGATGCTCGACATCGATATGCGTGGTTTCGACTTGGCGGCGACGCTGCAAGCGGCCTGCGCTCCCTTCATCTTCCTGGCCAATCAGAAAGACGTCGCCTTTGACGTCACACTTGAGCCGCTCGAAGGCTATCTTTGGGGCGACGACCGGCGCATCCGCCAAATCGTCGCCAATCTGGTGTCCAACGCCGTGAAGTTCACCGCGTCGGGCGCGATCAACGTCCGCGCTATCGTCGCGGGCGATAACCTTCGGATCATCGTTGCCGATACCGGGTCCGGAATGGATCCGGACCAAGTCGCAAGACTCTTTCAGAGCTTCACTCAGGGCGACAGCAGCGTCAGTCGGCGATATGGCGGAACGGGCCTTGGGCTGTCGATCAGTCGCCATCTCGCGGAGTTGATGCGCGGCGATCTGGTTGTGGAGACTACGGCCGGCGAGGGAACGAGTTTTACCCTGAGCCTTCCTGTTGGTCGGTCACTCGACGAAATCGCGCATGCGCCCATCCCACCCACGTCCCGTGAGTGCGACGCACTTCGGATGCTGGCCGCCGAGGACAACCAGACCAACCAGCTCATCCTTCGCTCCATGCTGGCGCCGCTTGGATCTCTCCACTTGGTCGACAACGGTCAGGCGGCCGTCGAGGCGTTTGCAGCCCAACACTTCGATGTCGTTCTGATGGACATCCAGATGCCTGGCCTGAACGGCGTGGAGGCCACCCGCGCCATCCGCAGCTTCGAAATCAGCGAGGGCCGCCAACTGACCCCGATCCTGGCGCTCTCGGCCAACGTGATGTCGCATCAGGTCGCCGAATACTTGGCTTCCGGCATGAACGGCGTCGTTGAGAAACCGATCGATATCGGGAAGCTCTATGCCGCAATCGACCATACGCTTCCACGCCTGTGATCGCGCTCGGGGCGGCACCTTGTCGAGCTAGCTGTAGCCGTAGAGCCGCAGCACCTACCGCCCACCGATCCCCGTTGGAGTCTGACGACATGACGAAAATCGATGCGGCCGATGCGGGGTCACGACTTGAGCCCCGAAGTTGACCTTCCGCGGCCCGATCAGAACGCCGCACCACTCACAGAGTCGCACGCGGGCACCGATGATGCGCCGTTGCGCGTGCTATGGACCGGCCACGAAACAATCCTATGCCGGCAGGAGGGCCGGCGCCTGGTGCGCTTTGCCGCGCCAACCTGTCCGCCGGCGTTCCGAACGGCCCTGCTGGAAGCCGAGTTGGCCTTGGCCCCAAGGCTGGACGCCAGCTGGGCGCTTAGGCCGATCGCGCTTCAGCGACGCTCCGGCGAGCTTGGGCTGGTGTTGGAAGATCCAGGCGGCGAGCCGCTCGAGCGCTACCTGACCGAGCCGCTGACGCTCGAAGCAGCCCTGTCTCTGTCAGTTCCACTGGTTACTGCCGTGGGACGGATGCACGCCGCCGGGCTGGTTCACCGCGATCTTCGCCCCGAGCATGTGCTGTACGACGCCCAGACCCAAACACTGCGACTGACAGGTTTTGGTCACGCCAGCATCGGCGCGACGGCGCCCGAGGCCGGCCCCCACCTGCCCAAGGACGCCCTGCCCTATCTCGCGCCCGAGCAGACCGGCAGACTTGAGCTTCCGGTCGATACGCGCGCCGACCTCTATGCCGTGGGCGTCATGATCTTCCGCCTGGTGGTGGGACGCGCCCCATTTCAGGCCGCTGACCCGCTGGCCTGGGTCCACGCCCATCTGGCTCAAAGACCGCCGTCCGCCGAGGAGGTCGCTGGAGCACCTCGTCCCGTTTCCCTCTTGATCTGCAAGCTGCTCGCCAAGGCGCCGGACGAACGCTACCAGACCGCCGCTGGCTTGGAGTCCGATCTTCGACTGTGCTTGGCGGCCCTGAGGGCCGAGGGCCGCATCGGCGATTTCCCATTGGGCGCTTTTGACCTGTCAGCGAGCCTAGTGGCGTCGGGCGTGGTGTTTGGCCGCGAAGCCGAACTGGCTGCACTAAAGCAGACTTGGACAAGCCTGCGGGCGGGCGGCCCCTCGGCGGTCGTCCTGCTGGGCGGCCCCGCCGGGGTGGGAAAATCCTCGATCGTCAATGCGTTTGGCGCCGCGCGCGAAGACCGGGGCCTGATCGCCAAAGGCAAGGGCGATCAACAAAAGCAGGGCGTCCCTTATGGCGCCCTGGGCCAAGCGCTGGGCCAACTGGTCGGTCATGTGATGAGCCTGGACGCCGGCGCGCGTGCGCCGTGGCGAAGCAAGCTGAGATCGGCGTTGGGAGCCAACGCTCAAGCCATGGTCAATCTCGTGCCCGACCTTGAGTCGATCCTCGGCGTGCAGAACGCTCTGGCGCCCCTGCCTCCGAGCGAGGCCGAGGCCCGTTTCCAGCAAGCCTTCGAAGCGTTCCTGGCCCAATTTGCGACGCCCGACGCCCCGTTGACCCTGGTGCTCGATGACCTGCAATGGCTCGATCGCGCCAGCCTCATCCTGTTGGAGCGCCTGATCTCCAACAGTCTGCCCAGTGGGCTGTTGCTGATCGGCGTCTACCGCAGCGAGGAAATCCACCGCAGCCACCCGTTGCAGTCGCTGTTGAAGGTGATGCAGCGCCGTAAGGATCCGGGAGTCCATCTGGCCGTTGCGCCGCTGGCGCGAGCAGACGTCGTGGCTTGGCTGTCTGGCCTGTTGCGCTGGCCGAGCCAAGAGATCGAGGCTCTCGCTACGGTGTTGCACGACAAGACCGGCGGCCCCCCCCTAGCCGTGTCTCAATTTCTGACCGCCTTGGTCGAAGACGGTCTTCTCAAGCCCGAGGCCGGATCGGCGGATCTTGAACGCATTCGCCGACGGCCCTTCGCTGACAACATGGTCAGCCTGATGCTGACCAAACTGCGCGCCCTGCCGCAAGACAGCCAGGAAGCCCTGAAGATCCTGGCTTGCCTTGGGCAGGGCGGCGGCGCCGACCTGCTCGCCAGCCTGCTGGGCGTTGACGAGCGCAGCTTGGAATCGACGCTGTGGCAAGCGGCGCAAGCGGGCCTGCTGATCCGTGGCGAGCACGGCTACGCGTTTCTCCACGACCGTGTGCAAGAGGCGGCCTATCTGGCGATCGAGCCGCAGCTGAGACCCATTCGACACCTGATGATTGGCCGGGCCATGATCGCGCGCGACGCCCATGGCGAAGCGCTGTTCGATATCATCCACCATTTTTCCCAGGCGGGCGATCTGGTGATCGACCCCGACGAGATCCTTGACCTCGCCAGGCTGCGGCTGGCTGCAGCCGAGCGCGCCATGGCCGCCATGGCCCATGGCGCGGCGCGCCTCTATCTGGAAAAGGCGCTGGCCGACCTGGGACCGGATCCCTGGCCTCTTCATGGCGACCTGGCCTTTCAACTGACGATTTCGTGGATCGAGTGCCTGGTCCAGGCAGGCGAACATGATCCCGCCGAGGGGGCCCTGGCCCGACTTCTCCACCACACTCGAAATCCCGCCCATAGCGCCGTGATCCGCAGGGTCGAGGCCGACCTGCTGACCATGCTGGGCCGTTTTTCCGACGCGGTGGCGGTCGGGCTCGAAGGTTTGGCCGAGTTGGGACAAGCCTGCCCCGCCCGCCCCGGCATCGAGGATGTCAGACGACAGGTCGAGCGCCTGAACGAGGGCTTGGCGGCGCGCGCTCTTCCAGATCTGGCGCTGGCGCCGCCCATGAGCGATCCAGGGCAACTGGCGATCATGGACCTGCTGGCGCGGGTGCTGCCGGCGGCGCTGTACACCGATCGCAACCTCCACAGCTATCTGACCGCCTGGATGGCCAATCTGTCGCTGCGCGAAGGCTTGGCCGACACCTCGGGCTTGGCCTTCATCATGCTAAGCCGGGTGCTGGGACCCTATTTTGGCGACTATGAGAGCGGGTTCCGCTTTGGGCGGTTCGGCTATGAACTGATCGACACCCGCGGCCCTGATCCCCTGCGTCCGTCCGCCTACATGTGTTTTGCGGTGTTCTGTAACGTCTGGATGAGCCCGGCGCGCGACAGCGCCCAGATTCTGCGTCGGGCCCTGGCCGCCGCCAAGGCCGTGGGCGACCAGACCTACGCCGCCTACAGCTACAACAACTTGGTGGCCAACCTGCTCCTGACCGGCGGCTGGCTGTCCGATGTCGAGGCCCTCGCCATCGAGGGCCTTAGCTATGCCCAAGGCGCGCGGTTCGGACTGGCCGAGGTCATCCTGGAGACCCAGATACGCCTGGTTCGAGGCCTTGGCGGCCGATCGCCTGATATGCGCTTACTGGGCGAGACCGCCGAAGACGAGGCCGCGCTTCTCAACCGGATCCAGGGTCAGGCCGGGTTCGAGCTGGCGATCTGCTGGTTTTGGGTGCGCAAGCTGCAAGCCTGCGTGGTGGCCGGTGATCTGGTAGCCGCGCGCGACGCCGCAGATCAGGCCGAGCCGCTGCTGTGGGCCTCGACCGAGTTTGTCGAGCTGGCCGAGTTTCACCTCTACGCCGCGATCGCGCGGGCCAGCGCGGCCGCCGAGGACAGCGCCGGCCTGATCAATGTTCGCCGCCACCGCGATCAGCTCAACGTCTGGGCGCGCCATTGCCCCGAGACCTTCACCTGCCGCGCCCTGCTGGTCGAGGCTGAGCTTTGCGCTCTCGATGAGGACGTTCTCGGCGCCCAACGGCTCTATGAGACGGCGATGACTGCGGCGCGCACCGAGGGTTTCGCCAATGTCGAGGCCCTGGCGGCCGAACGCGCCGCCGCGCTGATCGGCGACCGGGGCCTGACGATCGTCGCCGAAGCTTACCGCGCTAAGGCGCGCGACGCCTACGACCGGTGGGGCGCCCTTGGCAAGGTCGCCCAGCTGGAGAACGCCGCCCTGGCCATGGGGTTGGCGGAGGATCGAGCCGCCGCGCCCGCCTCGCTCGACGCCCTCTATTTGGCCAGCGTCGTGCGCGCGTCCCAGGCGATTTCCAACGAAATCCTGCTCGACGATATGATCAGCAAGCTGATGGCGGTCCTGCTGGAGCAAGCAGGCGCCGATCGGGCCGTGCTGTTCCTCGCCCGCGACGGGCTGCTGGTTCCCGCCGCCGAGACTCACATCGACGACGACGGCCAAAGGCACTCGGTGCTGTCCCCTCTTCCGGCGGCCGTCGAAAGCGCAGCGCCGTTGTCGATCCTCCACGCAGCGCTGCGCGAACGCGAGCCCGTGCTGATCGCTGACGCACGGCACAACGAGGCCTTCAGACACGACGCCTATCTCACCAACGCCCAGCCTCGCTCGGTCCTGGCCTTGCCGCTGATCAAGCAGCACCAGGTGATCGGTGTGGCCTATCTCGAAAACCGCCTGACCGCCGGGGTCTTTACGCCGCGCCAGGCCGCTGTGTTGGAGTTGCTCGCCGCTCAAGCGGCGATCTCCCTGGAGAACGCGCGGCTCTACAGCGATCTGCTGGGCGAACACCAACAGCGCCAGGAGGCTGAGTCGGCCTTGCGGTCGGCGCAAGGCGATCTCGAACACGCCGCCCGCCTGACCACCATGGGGGAGCTCACCGCTTCAATCGCCCATGAGCTTGGTCAGCCGCTGACCTCAATCGTCGGCAACGCCAATGCGTGCCTACGATGGCTTTCACGCGCCGAGCCCAATCTGGAGCGCGCGTTGCAGAGCGCCCAGGCCATCGTCCGCGACGGCAAGCGGGCCGGCGAGGTCGTGCGCAGCATTCGTGGCCTGACCAAGAACGGGGCCGGCCAGAAGGTCGAGATGGACCTCAACGCCGCCCTTCAGGAGGTGCTCGACATTCTGGCCGAAGAATGCGCGCGCCAGTCCATTGCTCTGGAGGTGAGCCTGGCGCCGGGACTGCCGCCGGTCATCGCCGACCGCATCCAGGTCCAGCAGGTGTTCCTGAACCTGATCCTCAACGCCGTGCAGGCCATGTCCCAGCATGTCGGGCGCGGCGTCCTGAAGATCACCTCCACGATTGCCGGCGAGGAAGCCCGCGTCGAGATCGAGGACAATGGACCAGGCGTCTTGCCCGACCGGCAGGCCAGGATTTTCGACGCTTTCTACACCACCAAGGCCGAGGGGTTGGGTCTAGGCCTCTCGCTTTGCCGCTCGATCATGGAGGGCCACGGCGGCCGCCTGACCCTGCGCGACGCCCAACCCAACGGAGCCGTCTTCGAAGCCGCGTTACCGCTCGCCTAGGCGCTCGACAAAACCAGGAGGGTTAGCGCCCCCCGGGCCTGGAACGGCGCAGACCCTACCATCAGGCAGGCCACGCGCGGTGCGAAACATAAATATACAATTCGAGGTAAAAATGAAAAATCCGAAAATTACGTTACAGATAATCGCTCTAAGTTATTTTACCGTAATTCTTGGCGCTGCTGTTTTGCCGCCTTCTGTTGCGATTTGGAATCAAATAAATCCGCACATTCTTGGCCTACCGCTTGCGCAATTCTCAATTTTGGTATTTGCCGCCGCGCTCAGTGGTGGGCTGGTGGCATGGTACGTCATCGAAGGAGAATTGAATAAGAAGGAGGCGATAGAGCGAGCCCGGATCATGTCAAATGAGTAGAAACACCATAATCGTCTTAGCGGTGCTCGCCTCATTCTATCTGATGAACGCCGTAATTCTAAAGTTATGGCACAGGCCCCAGACTTCTATGGAGGAGTATGGCGTAGGCGGCCGATCTATGGGTTGGTTGACCATCGCGTTTTCTCACATCGGCGGCTGGTTCGTCGGGGCAACCTATACTGGATGGTTCGCATTTTCCGCCGATCTCGGCGTTTTCGCGCAATACCTCATCGTCTATTCAATCTCATGTCTATTTATCATGTACGCTATGGCCAAGCCCGTCTGGAGCTGGGGCAAAGAATTCAATCTTGAAACGCAAGCAGATATCATACAGCTGCGATACAATAACCTTCCGTTCACCACGGCACTTACGGTGCTGGTCGCCATTGTCAGCAGCGCTTGGCTCGTTGTTGAAATGGTCACGCTTGGCTACATCGTGTCTGCCGCAACCAATAATGCGGTGCCTTTCAACGTTGGAATGCTGCTCATGGGGAGCGGCGTTATTCTGTATAGCGTGCTTGGCGGAGCCAGAGCGTCGGCCCAGGGCGCCCTGATACAGGGAATGACATTCGCAATCGTGGGGTCGATTACGTTCTATTTCCTGATCGCGAAGGCGTACGGCGGCGTTATCCCTTTGCTTGAATTGGTCGAGAGAAACCGACCGGATTTGCTAATTCTAGATCCAGACAAGCATCTGAATATCGCCTGGATGAGCGCAATCTTGACCGGGACGTTCGGGGCCTATTGCTGGCCGAGTGTCTTTTCGCGCCTGTTTATGACGTCGAGCCCGCGAGATACGAAAAAGGGAGTGCTCGTCGCTCCCGCCGCAGCGATTTCAATAGCGATTGTAATTCTGTGGCTTGGCCTGGGCGGACGAATGATCCCGGGCTTCCCCGCTGATGCTCAGGGCGGGGTGTTCTGGATGGCCAATCATTTTGGCGGTCCGGTCGTTCTCGGGCTTGTCGCGGTTTGCGCATCTGCGGCGGCGGTGGCCACCATCTCGGCGTCTGCAAATGCGATCGCGATTCTGCTGGCGAAAAATGTGGTGGGGGTCGCAACCAAGGACGCCAAAACAGTACTTGCCTCAGCAAAAATCCTCACTGTCGTACTCGGCGTGGGGGCGATGCTGATCGCCACGATCAAGCTCCCTCAGCTCATTACGATCGCGCTGGCGATGTATGACTGCATTTCCCAGGTCATTGTCCCTCTATTTTTGGGACTTGTTTGGCGAAGAGGGAATTTGGCGGGCGCAGTGTTCGGAACAACGGTCGGCGTGCTCATCGCTGCTGGTGCACTTCTCTTTCCCACAATGTTGTCGTGGACCGGAGGCGTTTCGGGCGGAGTCGTCGGGCTCGTCGCAAATATAACCATCTATGTGGGCTGTGGTTTTATTTTCAAGCAAGCTCCTCATGTCGAAAAACTGTTCGAAGTTCTGAACGATTACGACGAGGACGGCATAAAGTGGAAGTCTAGAAAGGCCATCTCATCGGGCCAGGTGGAACTTCACTCTTGACCGAGATGTGCGCCGAGGAAGGTCGCAGACGCCATGCTGCGCGCGGTCGACAGGTCGGGACGCAAAGCCGCTGTTGAGCCGCCATCATACTAACCAGCTTGCCAAGAAGCGTTACCGCTTCTTGGCCGCCACGATATCGAGTTGATCGGCGATCAGAACCAGGTCGGGAAGCGACCGCGCGCCCATCTTCGCCATCACCTGCCGCTTGTGAACCTTGGCGGTCACTTCGCTGGTCCCCAACTCAACGGCCATCTGCTTGTTCATCAAACCGCCTATGGCCAGGGCGAAGGCTTCCCTTTCCCGAGGCGTCAGAGTCTCGTAACGCCTCTTGGCCTCGGCGCTGGCGGCGCCGGCCTGGATTTGCTGCGCATCACGCGCCAAGGCCGCGTCGATCGCCGAGAGCAATTCGTCCTCATCGATCGGCTTGGTTAGAAACTCCAGCGCCCCGGCCTTCATCGCCCGCACCGTCATCGGGATCGTGCCAAAGCCGGTCATGAAGATCACCGGTAAGACTCGGCCGCGTTCAGCCAGGGCGGCCTGCAGATCAAACCCGCTCATCCCCGGCATGCGCACATCGACCAGCACGCAGGCGGGCACGTCGGGAATAGGCGCGTCCAGAAAGTCCTCAGGGGACGCGAAACTGATGGCCTCATAGTCCGCCGAATTGAGTTGCCCGGTCAGCGCCTGCCGAATGTCGGCGTCGTCGTCGACGATGAAGATCACCGAGGGAGCGCGCATAAGGCCTTCACGTTCGGAAACTGGGGTGGTGGACAGGGCGACATCATGGCTGTTCATCGGCAATCCATCAGGTGGTCATGAGCCCCCCTCGATCGGAAGCCGAAGCGCGCCTCCCGCGCCGCGAGATCGCCCTGCTTCAACGCAGACCTAGCGGCTGATTTCGAAGAGGAACCACGCACGACGCTCCGCCTCGTCCGTCCACGTATCGATCAGGCCGGACGTCGCATTATCCTTCGCCATGTCGGCGACGTCCTTGGCGCGGCGGAACGACTCGACCATGTGGAGATTGTCCGCGCGCAGTTCGGCCAGCATGTCCTGCGGCGTCACGAACTCTGCATCGTTGTCCTTGATGGTCTGGTGGCGCGCGATGTCGCCGATCGATCGAATAGTGGTGTTGCCCGTCTTGCGGGCGCGCTCGGCGATCGCATCGGTGACGGCGAGGATCTCAGCGGCCTGCTCATCGAGGAGCAGGTGATAGTCTCTGAAGTAGGGTCCGGAGACGTGCCAGTGGAAGTTTTTGGTCTTCAGATAGATCGCGTAGCTGTTTGCCAGAATGATCTTCAGAGCGTCAGCGACGGTCATCGCGGCGGATTCGTCGAGGTCGGAAAGTGTCGGGAGGATGGGGGCGCTGGTGTTCATGATCGCTTGGACTTTTCGCTCATGGCTTACACGGAAGCCGACCCCGATCTGCCACGAATGGCGACGGAGAGACGATGAGTACATCGCCAAGTGAAGTCCAATGGCGAGAAACTATAGTTTCGATACCTTGAGCGATACTGCCGTCATAGAGTGTGGGCGTCACGGGCGGAGCATTCGGCCAAACACCTCCTCCAGTCCTTCAGGCGTCCGGTCGGAAGTTCAGCACAAACGCCGAGACCTTTTCGACAGACATCTCGCACGGCTTCAGCAGAGCTCCATCCGATGCAACGCGATAGAGGTTGAAGCTGACAATGTCGGTCCCGGCCAACTCCCTGGCGAACAGGCTGTTGCGGCGTCCGTCCCCGGATCGCCGCACAGTCACCCCGAAACGCCGGCCTTCGCAGGCGCCTTCGCTGTATCCCTCCGCAAGCTTGGCGAAAGCGGCATCGAATTCGGCATCCGCCATCTCATCCCCCATAGTGATCAAGAGGCTCAGCGGGCCTCAATTCGCAACAGCTCCGCAAGACTGGCCAGGGGCAAAGTTCGCGGTCGACCAGGCCCCAGATGGGCGGAAGACCTGTCGTGCGGCGCCCGCGTACCGCCATCAGCCAAGCCGCGCGGGGGTCTAGCCCTTAGGCAACCTCCACGCCGTTCCAGAAGGCGACATGATCGCGGATACGCTCCGAGCCCGGGTTCGGCTCGGGATAGGTCCAGGCCGCATTTTCGTTGAGCGCGTCGCCCACTCGAACATGAAAGTAGCGCGCGCCGCCCTTGATCGGGCAGACCGACGTGTGCGGGCTCATTTCGAGCAGGCCGTAGTCCACCGCGGCCGGCGGGAAGTAGTGATTTCCCTCGACGACAACGGTGTTGTCGCTCTTGGCGATCGTGGTGTCTTTCCAAACGGCTGAGACCATCGGACTCTCCTTTTCTATTCATAAAAAACGATACGGGGTTCAGGGGCTGTCTGCCCCGCCCTTCTCAGGTGGAAGGCGGCGGGCTTTCGAGAAGTTTGTCGAGCTCGCCGGTGACGTCCAGCGCGAAAAGATCGTCGCAACCACCGACATGCGTGCCGTTGATGAAGATCTGAGGCACGGTGTTTCGACCTGAAGTTTCGAGCATGGCTTGCCGGTGAAGCGGATCTTCATCGATATCGAGCTCAGTCCACACCACCCCTTTCTCCTTGAGGAGCGTCTTCGCCCGGCGGCAGAACGGGCACCAGCCCGTGGTGAAAAGGATGACGTCAGGTTTCATATTGCGTCTCCGATGGTTGATAGGAGAGGAGGACTGGGCGCATCTCGGCGCCTGCCGGCCAGGCGGCGCAGCGCTCTACAGCTGGGCGTCCGGCCCGGGCCGCTCTTGCTTCGGGTCGAGACGCTAGACCGCCATCCGTCTTACGGTGTCGAGCACTTGATCTTGACGGTAAGGTTTGGGGAAGAAGACGATACTCGCCGGCACGGGTTCGTCCGCAGGCCAAGGCCTGCCCGATGTCACGATGATCTGGACGATCGGCCAACGCGCTCGGATGCACACCGCCAGCTTGATGCCGCTCATACCCCCTGGCATGTCGACGTCGGTGAAGACGACGCGGACGTCCAGTCGATCCTCCATGGTCGCCATCGCCATGGTGGAATTGGCGGCCTGCAGCACCTCGAAGCCGGCGTCCTCGATCATCTCCGAGGCAAACAAACGAACTAGCGGTTCGTCTTCGACAACCAGAACCACGACTTTGGTCATTGCACATCATCCTAACTCAAGCCTGAGCCAACTGGCGTAGTGAGGCTTGCAGTTCGGCCGAAAGGCCCGACCGGTCGTAACGAAGGTTGACGCCGCCGGCGCCGACCAAACCGATGCTGATAAGCTTGGATCCAAAGCCACGTCGGGCGGGCGCGATCACGGGCGGCCCGCCGCTTTCCTGCCAGTTGATCACCAGAAGATCGTCAGCCTCACCGCGCTCGATGTCCCACGTGAGCGACACTTCACCGTTGTCGTTCGATAGCGCCCCATACTTGAAAGCATTGGTCAGCAGCTCGTGCACGATCAAGGAGAACGAAACCGCCGCGCGTGGTCCTAGCGCGACGGACGGACCGTCCAATGTGCAACGCTCAGCAAACGCGACGGTCTCGAGCACCGTGTTGGCGATTGTCCGCAGATCGGCCTGCGTCCAATTGGTCTCGAGCAACGCGTCGTGCGCCGCGCTGAGCGCGATCAGTCGCCGCTCGAAGGCGTAGATCGCTTCGCGATCAGCGACTGTTTTCAAGGTCTGACTTGCGATCGCCTGAACCATCGTCAGGGTATTCTTCAGCCGATGGGCAATTTCACCATTGATCAGGCCCTGCTGCTGTTCGGCGCGGTGTTGCGCGACCCCGGCTTCCAAGCGATCGGCAGCGCTGCGCAGGAAGGCTATTTCTTCCGCCGCCCACGATCGCGGATGAGCCGAATGCACAAAGAATATGGCGATCGTCTTGCCGTCCTCCCGCACCGGCATGTCCACAAGTGATCGAACGCCGACGCGCATTGCGCTTTGCTGACCATGCAGGGTGCGCTCGTCGCTAAGGGCGTCCCACACGACCAGCGGATCGCCGTGAGTGAGCGGTTCTTGCAAGTTTCTGAAGGCGGCGAGCCGGTGCTGGCCGGCGATGCTCACGATGCCAGGCGCGGTCCAGTCGGTCTCCACGTCGATCGTCTCAACCGCTTCATCGACAGATCCAAAACCCGCGCGATCCGCCGACAGCACACGACCGACGATGCCAGCCGTGGCCGAAGCCATCTGCTTGGTGTCTCGGCTGTTGCGAATTGTCTCGCCGATATCGACCAGTGCGGTCTGCAGCGTCATCATCCGGTCGCTCATCATTGCGACACGACGTAGTTCAAGGTTTTCGCTCGCGAGCCTTGCAAGGGCCCCGAGCATCGCCTTCTCCATCTCGCCTAACCCTTCTGGGCGAGGGGCCGTATCGATGACGCACAGGCGTCCAACGACGATGCCAGAGCGCAGGACCAGGGGCGCGCCCGCATAGGCCCTGAAGTGTCGCTCGCCCGTGACCAGGGGGTTGGCGTTGGTGCGCCCATCAACCGTCAAATCCACGATCTCGAGGAAATCGCCGCGGTCGATGTCGATCTGGCAAACCGAGTGCTCGATCTCCGTTTCACGGACGTCGAGCCCGAACCGCGCTTTGAACCATTGGCGATTGGTGTCGAGCAATGTGATCAGCGCAATCGGCGCAGCGCAGGCCTTGGCCGCGATGAAGACCAGGTCGTCGAAGGCCTTTTCTTCAGCTGTGTCGAGCACCCGGAGACCTGCAAGGGCCTCAGCGCGCTGGACCGCCCCTGCGTCCGTCATGTGAGAGCTCAGAAACACGGCTTGAGTCCAGACCGGGATTTTGCTGCTTGCAGCCCCAAGATCATGGGCAAGGCTCGCCTATCTCGAAGGACCGACGGGGGGGCGAACGTGTAGAATCCGATTGCTTTCATGGCGCTGATCTCAGTCAGCCGCGTTCGAGGAGGGCGACCGTGCCCTGCCCGCCGTCGGCGCAGATGCTGACGATCGCCCGCGATCCGGGCGGCATGGCCCAAAGTTCCTTCACCGCCTGACTGAGGTCGCGCGCGCCTGTAGCGCCGAACGGATGACCCAAGGCGAGCGAGCCGCCATTGGGGTTGACCCGATCCCAGTCGAATTCGCCCATAGCCGCCTGGACACCAGCCTTCGCGCGCACCCACTCCGGATCGGTGATGGCTGCGACGTTCGCCAGGACCTGGGCTGCAAAAGCTTCGTGGATTTCCCAGAGCGCGATGTCGGAGAAGCTGAGATGGTTCCGCGCGAGGAGACGCGGAATGCCGTAGGAGGGCGCCATCAGCAGGCCCTCGGTGTGGAAGTCGACGGCCGAGACCTCGTAGTCGACGAGGCGCGCGTACGGGGCGCCCGCCGGGAGTCTCGCCAGACCAGCTTCGTTGGCGACCCAACACCCGGCGGCTCCATCCGTAATCGGCGAGCTGTTGCCGGCGGTCAGGGTCCCCCTTCCACTGTCGCGATCGAAGGCGGGCTTGAGGGCGGCAAGACGCTCGGGCGAGGTATCCGCGCGCGGGTTCGCATCGCGCGCCAGCTCGGGCAAAGGGATTACGAGATCATCGAAGAAGCCCCGTTCCCAGCCCGCGACGGCCCGTTGGTGGCTCTTGAGCGCCCAATGATCCTGCGCCACGCGCGAAACCCGCCAAGCCTTGGCGGTCTCCTCCATATGATCACCCATGGTCCTGCCGGTGATCCGGTTGGCCCAGCCCTTTGTGGGGAGCACGTAGTCGCGTGGGGTGAGAGACTGGAGGGCGGCGAGCGCGGCCGTCGGATCCTGCGCAAAGAGGTCGGCGAGCCGCTTTGACGCATCGGCCGTCAAGGCGATTGAGGGACGGCTCATGACTTCGGCCCCGCCGACCATCGTGAGGTCCGTTCCTCCGCCCAGCATCCCTGCCGCTGAGAAGGTCGCCGTCATGCTGGTCGAGCATGCCAGGACGACGGAGAACGCCGGAACAGTCGGATTGAGCTTGGCGTCAAGCCAGGCTTCGCGAGCGATGTTGCTCCAGCCCAAATTCGGGATGACGGTTCCCCAGACAAGGAGGTCGGGCTCCGCCTGCGCCGCCATCGCCTTCATGACAGGCGCCGACAAAGAGATGGCGTCGTAGGCCGTCAACGCGCCTCCGCCGCGACCGAAGGGTGTCCGAAGGCCGGCGGCCACAAAGACGGGTTCGGCAAAGCGGCTCATGTTGATCTCCCTAAAATTTGACGCGGGACCTTCGTCTGGCTGGCGTCATCAAAGACCAACGGGCGCGTCGGACAATTGACCTTACGGATAGGTTCGGTCCCGCCGCGCGTCGGGGTGGGTGGCGCGCGGCGGGACCTCCCAGATCCGGGCCAGCGGGGGGAGCTGGCGGGCGGATCGGGAAGGCAAGGTCAGTGGTGGACCCGGATGGGCGAGGCAAAGGCGCCGGTGGCCTTGCCCAGCGTGACGACGGCGTCGTCCACCAGGGCGCGGGCTAGGCCGTTGTCATGACCGATCAAGGTTTGGGCGGAGCGCAGCAGGGCGGTGGCGGCGCTGACCGTATCGAGATCTTCGCGGGTCCAGATTTGGCTGGGATTCAACATGACGGGCTGCCTTTAGGGCGACGTGATGGCTTCACCCTAGAGGCCCGTCCGACCCCGCTCTATTGTCTCTGGGTATATGATCCGAAGGGATAGTAACCAAGCCAGCGCCAGGCCCGTATCTTCTGCGAAGACCTCTGCCCGGACCCCGCCATGCTGATCCGCAACGCGCCCGACCTGACCGACAACGACGTCACTGACCAAGGCCTCTACCTGCGGCGGCGGCAGTTCATCGCGGGCGCGGCGGGGTTGGGTCTGGCGGGACTGGCCGGAGCAGCCCAGGCGCGGGGGCTAGCCTACAAGCCGGGCTTCTCGACCACCGAGCCCAAGACCCCCAAGAAGGACATTACCACCTACAACAACTTCTACGAATTCGGGGTCAACAAGGAGGATCCTTCCGACAACGCGGGTTCCCTCAAGACCCGCCCCTGGACGGTCCGCGTCGATGGCGAATGCGAAAAGCCCGCCACCTTCGCCATCGACGACCTGATCAAGGGACAGAAGCTGGAGGAGCGTATCTATCGCATGCGCTGCGTCGAGGGCTGGTCGATGGTCATCCCGTGGGTGGGCTTTCCCTTGAAGGACCTGATCGCCGCGGTGAAGCCGACTTCGAAAGCCAAGTTCGTGGCCTTCGAGACCCTGGTGCGGCCCTCCGAAATGCCCGGCCAGAAGGGGGATACGCTGCAGTGGCCCTATCGCGAAGGCTTGCGCATTGACGAGGCCACGCACCCGCTCGCCCTCCTCGCAGTGGGCCTCTATGGCGACGTGCTACCGAACCAGAACGGCGCGCCGCTGCGGCTGGTCGTGCCGTGGAAATATGGCTTCAAGGGCATCAAGTCGATCGTGCGCGTCAGCCTGGTCGAGCGCATGCCGACCACGGCCTGGAACGCCCTGGCCCCGCGCGAATATGGCTTCTATTCCAACGTCAATCCGGCCGTGGACCATCCCCGCTGGTCGCAGGCCAGTGAGCGGCGGATCGGCGAGTTCAGGCGCCGCCAGACTCTGCCGTTCAACGGCTACGGCCAGTACGTCGCCGACCTCTATCGCGGCATGGATCTGCGGAAGAACTTCTGATGGGCGCGACGGTCAAGCGGGTCGCGGCGAAAAAGCGTCCCTCCAAACTCCAGAACAACCTGGTCTATGCCGCCGTCTGGCTGGCCTGTTTCGCGCCGCTGGTGTGGCTGGCCTGGCGCGGGTTCAGCGGCGACCTTGGGGCCAACCCGATCGAGGCCCTGATCCGCCAGATCGGCGTCTGGGGCTTGCGCCTGCTGCTGGTCGGCCTGGCGGTGACGCCGGCCGCGCGGATCCTGAAGAAGCCGCGCCTGGTGCGCTTTCGGCGCACGATCGGTCTGTTTGCCTTCAGCTACATCTGTCTGCACCTGCTGACCTATGTCGGCCTCGATCTGTTCTTCGACGTCGGCCGGCTGTGGAAGGACATCCTCAAGCGGCCATTCATTACCCTGGGCATGGGCGCCTTCGTGCTGCTGATCCCGCTGGCCGTGACCTCGACCAACGGCATGATCCGCCGCCTGGGCCGGGCGACCTGGCAGCGCATCCATTGGCTGATCTACCTGATCGTCCCGCTGGGCGTGGCCCACTACTATCTGCTGGTGAAGGCCGATCACCGCCCGCCCTTGGTCTATGCGTCAATCCTCACGGTGCTGATGGGGTGGCGGTTTTGGGATGCGTGGGAGCGGCGGGCGGCGCGGTAAACGCCTTCAGTCGCTTGGCGACAGCTCGCCCAAAAGCTCCCGAATAGTCGGCAATTGTCATCCTATTGGCTGGGAGCCCTGCTCGATGGGATTTGGCTGTCGGCCTGTTTTTTTCTCACCAAAACGTCGCACCTATCCAGACGGTCAATAGGCTGCTCGCGAAGCCCTGCCTATTTTGATTGCATGACTCCGTCCTCCCCCATTCCGCGGCTCTAGACATGGCGCTCATCCTCATCGTCGACGATGACTGCCACGTGCGTTCCAGCCTCGAAAACCTGCTGGCCTCAGCCGGGTACGACACCGCCGGCTTTGATTCAGCCAGAGCCCTGCTTGAGTCCGATCCCATCCTCACGGGCGACTGCGCGATCCTCGACGTGCGCATGAAGGACATGAGCGGGCTTGAGTTGCAGCAGACGCTTAGCGCCCAGGCCTGGAAGACTCCGATCATCTTCCTAACGGCGCACTGCGATGAGGAAACCCAGGTTCGGGCCATGAAAGGCGGGGCGTTGGCTTTCCTGTGCAAGCCGTTTGACGAAGCTGAGTTGCTCGGTTCTATCGAAGCCGCGGTCGCGTTGGCGCGGGGCTAAACCCAAGGCCCGTTGGCCAGGCGATGAGCTCGCGGTCTCGCCTCGGCGCCTATCCGAACGGACAATAGAAGGGCGAGAGCTGGTGGCCCTACGGTGGCGGCATCAGGAATCACGCCCCGGCGTGGGAGATGAAGATGGCGACCGTCGGCTTTGGAGGGGGATGCCATTGGTGCACTGAAGGCGTGTTTCAGGCGTTGCGCGGCGTCGCCCAGGTCGACCAGGGCTTTGTCCAGTCGGACGCGCCGGCAGACACCTGGTCAGAAGGGGTGATCGTCACCTTCGATCCATCGGTCATTCCCTTGGCGACCTTGTCCGAAGTGCATCTCAGAACCCATTCCGCCACACGGGCTCGCTCACCGCGCAGCAAGTACCGCAGCGCGATCTATCTCTTCGAAGACAGCCAGCGGCCTGAGGCCGAACTGGCGGTCGCCCGCTTCGCCGACGAAACCGATAAGGCGGTGCATACCCTCGTTCTTCCGTTTAAAGGTTTTAAGGCGTCGGACGAGCGTTACCAAAACTACTATCGAACTGACCCGAGCAGGCCCTTCTGCCGCCGCTACATCGATCCCAAGCTAAACTATATTCGACGCCACTTTTCGGAGGTGGCGCTCCCTGAAGCGAGCCTTTCCGCCAAGGAAGCTATCGAACCGGGTGATGTCTCGTCGTCGCCAAGGCGGCCCCGCGATGACGCCTGAAAGCTCTCCAAGCTTCGAACTTCAACAAAGGAAGTCACCATGATCGCTTCGAAACGCTTCACCGCTCTCCCCCTCGCCCTGGCGCTTCTGGGCCCGCTTTCCCTCTATTCCGCCTTGGCGAACCCGACCCCCGCCGCAGCCCAACAAGTCGTCTCACAAGGCGCGGACGTCTACGGCCTACGCATCGGCGCCGTGCCCGTTTTTGCGCTGTCTGACGGATCGGCGCCCCAGGATCTCCACAAGCTCCTTCAGCACACGACGCCTGCTCAGACAGACGTGCTGCTCAAGCGCAATTTCCAGACCAATCCCGTGGAAGTGTCGATCAACGCCTATCTCATCCAGCTTCCCGGCAAGCTGGTTTTGATCGACACTGGCTCGGGCGAAATGTTTGGTCCTGACACCGGAGGCGGTCTGCTCGGCAGTCTCGCGCGCGCCGGCTTCAAGCCGGAACAGATCACCGATATCTTGATCACCCATGTCCACTCCGACCACACGGGCGGACTGGTTCAGGGCGGGCGTAGGGTGTTTGAGAACGCCACGATCCACGTCGAGAAGCCGGATCTGGATTTCTTCTTCGACGCGACGGCTCAGAAACGCACGGGCTATGACAAGCAGTTTTTCGACGTCGCGGCCACGACCCTGAAGCCCTATCTCGATGCGGGACGGGTGAGCCCCATCACCGCCGACGGCGAGGTTGTCCCCGGCGTCTTCGCGACCCTGCATCCAGGCCATACGCCCGGCAGCGCCTTTTTCACGCTGCGCAACGGCGGCGAAGAACTGGTGTTCATCGGCGACAGCGTTCATTCCACGGCCGTGCAGTTTCCCAACACTGCGGTGACGATCGTCTATGATGAGAATGCTCCGGCCGCAGCGCGGGTTCGGGCTAAAGCGTTCGATGAGTTCGCGCGCAATGAGACCTTGATTGCCGTGTCCCATGCAGCCTTCCCTGGTGTCGGCCACGTCCGCCGCGACCCTGTCGGATACGCTTGGGTTGCGCTCAATTACACCAACCGCGGTTCTGGGCAGAAGTAGACCAGGCTTTCGGCCTTCCATTAGCCAGACCCTCAAGGACGCTTGTGACCTATTGCCTTGGCATTCTGCTCGAAGAGGGCCTGCTGCTCGCGTCAGACTCCCGCTCCAATGCTGGGTTCGACCAGATCGCCGAGGTCAATAAGCTCAGCTTGATGCCGCCTGCGCCGGACCGGCTCATCGCCGTTCAGTCGGCGGGGAACCTTGCCACGACGCAGGCGGTGATCACGACGCTGCGCGAGGCGTTTGGCGGCGGCGACCTAGCGCTCGACGTCAAAGCCTGTCGGACGATGTTTGAGGTGGCGCAGATTGTCGGCGAGCAATTGCGGGTGGCGATTGCGCACGACGGCGCCTTCGTGACGCCCTACGGCGATCCCGGCGCCAGCTTTCTTGTCTCAGGTCAGATCGCTGGCCATCCGCCGCGCCTGTTCCAGATCTATTCGGCCGGCAATTTCGTGGAAGCGACCGATCGCGCGCCCGTTCTGCAGATCGGCGAGACCAAGTACGGCAAGCCGATCCTTGATCGCGCTCTGAGCCGGTCGAGCTCCTTGGACGAGGCGGCCAAGCTCGCGATGCTGTCGTTCGACGCGACGATCCGCAGCAACCTCTCCGTGGGCCTACCGCTCGACGTACTGCTCTACCGAGCGGACAGCTTCTCTGGCGCCAATCTGGTCACGGTGAGGTCTGACGACCCGTATTGGGTCGCGCTTCGGGAGGGCTACAGTGTGGGTCTCAAGGGTCTGATCGACATCTTGCCGTCTCCGCCCAAGGCCTGGCGGCCGATAAGCATCGGCGACGCAGCGGGAGCCCAAGCGCGCCGCTGACGCTTTAGTTTAACATCATCAGTCAGCTCACGGAGACGTTGGAGCGTCGTCGGAGGGACTAGTTTCCACCTTTCTCTCACGCGTAGGGCCGCGTACGAGCGATCTCGGGCCCACCTTCGGCTTTGTTGCGCCATCGGCTGACTACGCGGCCGCCGCGCCGCGTCGGCTGCGGCCTGGCGCGGTCGCCGGTTTCTCGGGAATGCCTTCGAGCGTTCTGGACCGCCCCCGACGACACGCCTACGCTGAGCCATGATCCCGATAATCTTGATACCCGGCCTGGTCTGCACCGCCGAACTGTTCGCATCCCAAGTCGGCGCTCTCTGGACGCGCGGCCCTGTCACCGTCGCCTCAACGCTCGACGGCGAGACGATGGGCGATCTGGCCGCCGCTATCCTCGCAGACGCGCCGCCGCGCTTCGCGCTCGCGGGTCTGTCCATGGGCGGCTACATCGCCCTCGAAATCATGCGGCGCGCGCCTGATCGCGTTGTTCGCCTTGCCCTGCTGGACACGGCGGCCCGCCCGGACACGCCCGAACAGAGCGAGGGCCGGCGCGCGGCCATTGCCCGGGTCGAGGCCGGCGAGCTGGAAGCGGTTCTCCGCGAGACGGCGCCCCGGTTGCTTCATCCTGACCACCAGACTGATGCGACGCTGATCGGCGCGCAGATGCGCATGGGGCTGGCAGTTGGAGCCAAGGCCTATATTCGTCAACAATCCGCGATCATAGGTCGAATCGACTCCCGGCCGCATCTTGCGGGGATCACGGTTCCAACATGGATTGTGGTCGGCGATCAGGATGCGGTCACGCCGCCGGATCGGGCGCAGGAAATGGCGTCCGCCATTCCCGGGGCGCGGCTTGAGATCGTTGAGGGCGCAGGCCATCTGACGCCGTTGGAACAGGCTGACGCCATCGAGCGCCTCCTCACGGAATGGCTGTCCGACTGAGTTGAATCAGCGGCCTCAGACGAACGACGGCTGCCCACGCTTAGCGGATGGTAGGCCCTTAACGTCCTGATCATTTGCCGAGTTTGCAGATTAACCGCGAACCACCTGCTCAAGACCAACCCCGGCGAGCCGGGCGGCGGCGAGCAGGCGATCGAGTTCGTGCCCGTTGCGAGCGCTGGCGGACAGGCCGGCCATGACGGTGCTCATATAGTCGGTCACGCGCTCGGCCTGATCGGGATGGCGCGCGGCGACGAAGCGATGGATCGCCCCCTCCGCCGCCGCAAGGAACGTTCCGGCCGCCTCGCGTGCGTCGCGGTCGGTGCAGCGCACCCCCTCGATAACGAGGCATCCCGCCGCGTCCGGATCGGCGGCATAGCGCCGCGCCGCCGCTTCCAGCACCGCGACGAGGCATTCCGCGACCGGGAGATCGGCTTTCAGCAGATCGAACAGCGGGATCGCGCCGGTGACGGCATAGCGATCGAGAATGCGGCTGTAGAGCTCGGCCTTGCTGCCGAAGGCGGCATAAAAGCTGGGCGGGTTTATCCCGATCGCCTGCGTAAGGTGCGCGATGCTGACGGCATCATAGCCACGCGAATGGAACAGCCGCTGGGCGGTCGCGACCGCTTCGTCCGGGTCGAACAGGCGCGGTCTGCCGCGTGCGCGGTTTAGTTTTGTATGAGTCACTACAAATACCTTGACGGACGTCTCGAACTGTTTGTGTAGCGGGTCGTAAGTTATTCATCAAGGAAAAGTCCGATGGGTGTGTTTGAGGCGAAATCCGTTCTCGTACTGGGTGGCAGTCGGGGGATCGGCGCGGCGATCGTTCGGCGTTTTGTGGCGGACGGCGCGAATGTGACCTTTACCTATTCCGGCTCGCGTGACGCGGCCCACGCGCTGGCGGCCGAAACGGGCAGCACCGCTGTCGAGACGGACAGCGCGGATCGCGACGCGGTGATCGCGCGCGTGAAGGACAGTGGCCCGCTCGACGTGCTGGTCGTCAATGCTGGAATCGGTGTTTTCGGCGATGCGCTGGAGCAAGATCCGGACGCAATCGACCGGCTGTTCCGGATCAATATCCACGCGCCCTATCATGCCTCGGTCGAGGCCGCGCGCCAGATGCCCCAGGGCGGTCGGATCATCGTCATCGGATCGGTGAACGGCGACCGGATGCCCGTTCCGGGCATGTCCTCCTACGCGCTCAGCAAGTCTGCGCTGCAAGGGATGGCGCGCGGGCTGGCACGCGACTTCGGGTCCCGCGGGATCACGATTAACGTGGTGCAGCCCGGCCCGATCGACACCGACGCCAATCCAGCGGACGGACCGATGAAGGAGCTGCTGCACGGCTTCATGGCGATCAAGCGCCACGGCCGGCCGGAGGAAGTCGCGGGCATGGTGGCGTGGCTCGCCGGCCCGGAGGCGGGGTTCGTTACGGGCGCCATGCACACCATCGACGGCGCGTTCGGTGCCTGATACGGCGGCGCGAACGCCGATGACCACCATCGGCATCATCGGCGCGGGCGAGGTCGGCAGCCAGATTGCCCGCGCCGCCATCGCCAACGGCTATCGGGTGGTCATCGCCAACTCGCGCGGGCCCGAAACCCTGGCCGGGCTGGTCGCGGAGCTCGGGCCGTCTGCCCGCGCCGCGACCGCTGCCGGTGCGGCGGAGGCGGGAGAGTTCGTCGTGATCGCGGTCCCGCTCAAGCTGGTCAACGACATGCCCGTGGCGCAACTGGCGAACAAGATCGTGCTCGACACCAACAACTATATGCCGTGGCGCGACGGGCGCTATGCCCTCGTCGATACCGGCGCGAAGACCGAGCACGAACTGCGGCAGGACCAGCTGCCAACGTCCAAGGTCGCGAAGGCGTTCACGCATATCCAGGCGCCGCGCCTGTTGCTGTCGGCGCGGCCCGCTGGCACGCCGGGGCGGCACGCGCTGTCGGTGTCGAGCGACTATCCCGAAGCGGTGGCGCTGGTCACGCGACTGTACGACCAGTTCGGCTTCGACACGGCGGACAACAGCCCGCTTAGCGAGTCCTGGCGTAGCGGTCCGGGTCAGCCCGCATGGCACGCGCACGACCATCAAACGCGTCCCGAGCTGGTTGCTAACCTTGCCAAGGCGACACCGCTCCCACCGAGATAGGGCAGGCGGCCTCTGCCCGACCACAGCGCCCTATGCCTACGAGGTCGTCGCCGTTATCGCCCTCGCCGGGCATCACGTTCATGTCGGCCTGCGCCTGCCGCGGTCAGTATCGCCGAGAGGCCAGCAGCGATCCGCGATCACGCCGACAAGGCCTACGGTGTTCGACTGAAAACCGGGGTCTGTGTGAAGAGCGGAATATCGCCTTTCAACCAAGTCGGTAATGACTGCTGCTGGCGCGCAACCGCCTTTGCTGGTCGTCAGTGACGATGTCGGCTTCTGGCGCCGAGCCGACACGGGGACTAGGGCGTGGATCCGACGCGAGCAATTACCCTCGGGTCGTTTACTTCCGCCAAGCGCGTCTAGGTGCGTCTGGAGCGCGGCGCCTTGCACCTAGGCGGCGTTCAGGCGGTTGGTGACGGCTACAACAGGCGGATATCGGCCGGCGCGTGCTCATAATCGTCGTCACGGCCGTTGACGAACTTCAATGAGCTGAAGAGCTGATCGGCGTCTCGCTCGAAACCCTCCAGAGCGGCGATCGCCACGGCGTAGAACTTACCGTCGCCGCCCTCGGCGAATGTGCGGACGCCACAGGTCTTGCAGAAGCGATACCGGAGGTGGGCCTCGGATTTGCCGGGTGGGATCCAAGCGTAATCGGACAGCTGATCATCGCCCTTCTCAAGGCTGAAATCCTCGGCCTGGACGATCGCGAACCAGAAGCGTGACTTGGCGCAAAGGGAACAGTTGCAGCGCGTCGTCCCTTTTTCGAAGTCGATCTGGGCCTGGAATACGACCGCGCCGCAGTGACACGAGCCGGAGTGGGGCGTCTTGGCCATGTGCTTCCTTGGTCCAGCTCGCCCCTTGTCATGTCGACAGAGCCTTGAGCGCATGAAGGCTAACGAGCGGTCTCTCGAGACGATCCCTCTGCCCATCGGCCAACCTTAAGGGCGCGTCGCTTCGATCCTCCCGCTTCCGGCCGCCGGCTCGATCAGGATGGCGCTCGCCAGGATATGAAGCAGATGGTCGGCCCGCGGTGCGAAGGGGGGTAGATCGACAAGCCAGCCGAGCCCGCACATCAGGCCGAAGAGATCGTCCCCGGTGATGTCGGCGCGCGCAACGCCGTCGGTCTGAGCGCGAAGGAGAAGCCGCGCGCTCGCCGCGTGCACGGCCGCGCAGGCCGCGTAAAGCGCAGAGTCCGGATTGGCGTGGGCGGTCGCCATCATGGCGACAGCACCCCTGTGTCCGAGGGCGAACGCCACCCATTCGCTGAGCCAGGACAAGAGCGCTTCGTCGGGCTTTCTCGACGCCTCAAGCTCGTCCGCCCTTTGGGTCAGCCTATCCAGGCTCGCGCGCAGCAGCGCTTCGAACAACGCTTCCCTTGTCGGGAAGTGACGCAGCAGCGTTGCAAGCCCGACCCCGGCCTGGCGGGCGATATCGCGCATCGAGACGTCCGGGCCGCCCTCGGTCACGGCGGCGCGCGCGACAGCCAGGACGTGATCGTAGTTCTTTTTCGCGTCGGACCTCATCGTCAGCCTTGAAAGTGGATCGCCGATCCATATATCCGGATCACTGAACCGCTTATCGATCCGGATCACTGATCCAGTAGATAGTCGGTCCGGCTCAAATGGCAACACTGGCGTCTCGAGGAGGTCCGGTGTCACGCGAACTGGGCGAGGCATCACCCTGTCTCACCAAGACCAAGAAGGACGACATGCACGTATTCGTCACTGGCGGGACCGGCCATATCGGTTCCTACATCATCCCCGAACTGATTGCCGCCGGCCACCAAGTCACCGGCCTGGCCCGTTCAGACGCATCAGCTGACGCAGTCACCGCGCTCGGCGCCACGGTGCGCCGCGGCGATATCTCCGACCTCGAAGGGCTCAAGGCGGCGGCTGCGGAAGCCGACGGCGTGATCCACGTCGCGCACCGGCAGGATCTCCTTCCGACCGGCGGGCTCGATGCGGTGGCCGCGGCAGAACTTCAAATCATGCAGGCCTATGGCGAGGCGTTGGCGGGATCTGGAAAGCCGCTGGTCGTGTCGGCGAGCATTGGCTCGCCCGGGTGGGAAAACCTGGGCCGGCCGGCTACGGAGAATGACCCCGCGCTGCCCGGCGGCGACGCATACAAGGGCAGCCTGCGGGTCCGCAACGTCGTCGAGCTGGCTGTGATCGGCCTAGCCGAGCAGGGTGTTCGCGCCTCGGTCATCCGGATCCCCCCGATCGCGCACAGCACGACCGACGCCGGCTTCCTCCAGCTGCTGATCGGACTCGCCAAGGAGAAAGGCGTCGTCGGCTACCCGGGAGACGGCGCGAACGTCTGGCCCGCGATCCATGCCCGCGACCTCGCAAGACTCTTCCGCTTGGCGCTGGAGAAGAGCCCGGCCGGCAAAAGCTGGCACGGCGTCGAGGGCGACAGCATCCCGTTCCGTGAGATCGCCGAGGCCATCGGCCGGCGTATGGGCGTGCCCGCCGCGCCCATTCCCGCCGACGTCCTGATGCTGCCGGGCTTCTTCGGCTTTCTCGCCAACCTCGTCACCCTGGACCTGCCGGCGTCCAACCGCGTCACCCGCGAAACCCTCGGCTGGGAGCCAGCCCAACCCGGCCTGATCGCCGATCTGGACAATGGCCACTATTTCCCGGCGCCCCATAACGCCATCGCCTGACCCGTCGAAGGAGCGGGCGGGGACGTCCGTCCGGAGACGACCAGGCAAACCTTGATTCAACAGGAGACTGAACATGAGCACCATCAGCATCATCGGCTCCGGCGCCATGGCCACCGCCATCGCGACCCGGACCGCCAAGGCCGGACACGTCGTCGAGGTGATCAGCCGCGATCCCGCCAAGTCCCAAGCTCTGTTCGACCAACTGCCGGGCGGCGCGACCACGGGGACCTACGGCGACGCGCCAGCAGGCGATATCGTCATCCTCGCCGTCCCCTACGGCGCCGCGGCGTCGACGGTCGCCGACTTCGGCAAGGCGCTCGGGGGCAAGGTGGTCATCGACGTCGCCAATCCAGTCAAACCCGACCTCTCGGGCCTCGTCACGCCCGCCGGAAGCTCCGGCGCCCAGGAGACCGCGAAGGGTCTTCCCGCCGACACCCATATCGTCAAGGCGCTCAACACGATCTTTGGGCACGTCCTCGTTAAGGGTGGGGAACTCGACGCGTTCTTCGCAGCGGACGATGCGGAGGCGAAGGCGACCGTCTCCACCTTCCTCAAAAGTCTCGGACTGCGTCCGCTCGATGTGGGCGGCCTTCAGATGGCCCAGACGCTCGAGGCGCTCGGCCTGATGATGATCGGCTTGGCAAAGAATGGCGCCGGGACTTGGGACATCGCCATGAAGGTCGATATCGGCTGAGCCGAAGGCGTCATGGCTCCGAGGCCCGACTTGCGTCGGGCCTCGGCATTTGATGGCTCGGGCCGAAGGTCCGGAGTCTGGAGCTGCTCCAGGGGCAGCTATTGGCGCACCGTCTCCGTTCAGACCGCACAGCCTGAAGTCCGTTCCCCCCGAACAGACGATGGGAATGTCCGCTGTCGGGCGCCCGCGACCGGGTTTGCCAGTATCGGTCTACTCTCCCAGCTCAGGGCGTGTTTCGGGGCCCCTTAGAATGCGGTGCAGAGCATGGGTCGGTGCTGATGATACACGCCCAGGGCGCACCCCAGTTCGAACCCATCATGAGAGGAACGTCTAACCACCGTAGCGCTCGGTTTTGATGCTGGAAGAATCCAAGCCGGCCAGCAGCGCGCCATCTGTCGCTATGTTGACGAAACCGTTGGACCCGCAAACGAAGACTCGTTTGGGCATTCGGGGAAGCCGGGTCAGAACTTCCTGAACCATCGCGCCGTCGATCCGTCGCGCGAAATCCGATGTGCGCACCGGCGCCTCGCGGGTAATCGCCAGAGCCAGGACGAACGCATAATCGTCGGCTTCGATGGAATGAAGCTCCTCTGAGAATAGGACTTCCTCAGCGCTTCGTGCCGACAGGAGCAGCGTTGTCGGCACGCGTTGACCCGATGCGCGGCGCTGTCGGATCATCGCCATCAACGGCACCACGCCTGAGCCTGCCCCGATCAACAGCACCGGATCTATGGCAAATTCAGGCCACAGGAAATGCCCGCCGAGCGGACCGCGAAGCTCGATCTCGTCGCCGATCACCGCGACATCGTGAAAGAACCGCGAAACCTCGCCATCCGGTAGGCGCTCGATGGCGAGCTCGATGACCGGGGACGAGATTGCCCATGAGGCAATCGAGTAACTGCGCATCGCACTGTAGCCGTCTGGCGCGGTCAGCCGGACATCAACGTGCTGACCTGCGACGTACGTGAACGGCCTGCTCAGTCGAAGGAAGAAGCTCTTGATGCTCGGCGTCTGCTGGACGATGTCGTCGATGACGCACGTCTGCCACGACGCGATTTGCGCGTCGTTTTCAGTCATTGGTGTATCGCTGCTCACGCCAGGGATCGCCGTAAATGTGGTAGCCGTGCCCCTCCCAGAAGCCGGGCTCGTCGCGCCGGGTGAACTGCAGCCCATTCACCCATTTGGCGGATTTCCAGAAGTAAAGGTGCGGAACCAGCAGACGCGCCGGCCCTCCATGATCGCGCGTCAGCGGCTTGCCCTCATAGTTGAGGGCGACCATTGCCTTGCCCGACAGCAGGTCCGCCAGCGGGACGTTTGTCGCGTAGTTGTCGTAGCAGTGCGCCAGGACGAACTCTGTGGGCCGATCAACGCCTGCATCCGCAAGGATGTCGTCGATGAGAACGCCCTCCCACACGGTATCGAGCTTGGACCAAGAGGTGACGCAGTGAATGTCTGCAGTCACCTTGGTCTTCGGCAGCGCGTTAAACTCGGCCCAATTCCAAACTTTGAACGGTTTGGGGCCGATTTTGAGTGTGAATTTCCAGTCGGACAGTTCCACGCTCGGCGTAGGCCCGGCCGACAGAACAGGGAAATTCTCCACCAGATGCTGACCCGGCGGAATCCGATCGGCCTTGTCGCCGCCTGAACCGCGGCCGATGAAACCTCTGGTGACCATGGCGACCTTCCCTTGCTGGTGACGACAGACCGGCGCCGGCTTCATTTCAGATTTCTGTAGAAGACGCTTGTACGCGCAATCGCCAAACTGGCCGATTGAATGAAATCAGAATACCGGACGCCGATCAGTCAGAAATTTCTTGAACCGTTCTGCTTCGCGGCCAGCGCGCATAAACTATAGCGTCAGGCCATTCTCGTTTCCCAATACCTTGTTGCTATAGTTTTTATAGCTCCAAGTTGGAATGACGCGCGCACCCGACCACGGGCGATCGGCAATCTCAGGCCGGCAGGCATCGAAACTATGCTGCGTCGCTATTGGAAATGCTCAGCGCCTCGCCTCATAGTCTCACACAGGAAACCTTTGAATTCCAGGTATAGTTCGAACAAGATTTCGATCTGACTGATCAAGACTTCAGGACACAGGACGCAAAATAAGTCGGACGTTTGCTTGTCGTCGCGCCGCTCGACCGTTCGCCGAGCTTCTGCATTGGGTTGGAGATCAGATGAGCGTTGCCGAGCAGGCGCCCGAACTGCGGGTGCACAAATGGATTGGCGAGGACGGCGCCAGCCTCGTCGCGCCGCTCGAACTGGCCGATCTCGGGATCGGCCCCAAGATACTGTTCGCCTTCCAGCACTGGTGCCGGGGCTGCCATGTGCATGGGTTTCCGACGCTGCAAACGCTGCATCGCGCCTTGAGCCCAAAAGGCGTGGGGTTCGCGGTGATCCAGACGGTCTTCGAAGGCGCGCATGAGAACACCTTCGAGATGTTACGGGTAAACCAGCTCAAGTATGAGCTTCCCGTCGCTTTTGGTCATGACGAGCCACCGGCCGGCGCGCCGCTGCCCACCTTTATGGAAGACTACCACACACGCGGAACGCCCTGGTTCACCGTCATCGACGCTGGCGGCCGCATCATTTTCTCAGACTTCCATCTCGACGCGGACCATCTCGTGCAGGCGCTGGATCAGGCGTAACCCATGCTGCGTCAACTCCTGATCATTACCCATCTCGTGACGCTCGGCGCGGGCTTTATCGTCGGCATCTATACGCTGCCGATCCTCACAGCGCCTCGCGCGCCGCCCCCTGCTGCGTTTGCGTCTGCTGCGGCCGAACCGTTCTACGTGGGGCGCTTCGTGCGCAAACTCAAAGGCAGCGACCTGATTCATTGGGGCGAAGGCGAGGTTCGGGTGTCGCGCAACCGGATCGCACACATTGGGCGTCTCGCCCCTGGTCCAGACTACAAGCTCTACCTTGCCCCCAAGTTCGTCGACACCAAAGAAGCCTTTCTGAAGATCAAGGACCAATCCCTCCTGGTGGGGGATGTGAGGACATTCGACGGTTTCATCGCGAACGTGCCTGCCGGCGTCGATGTCGGCGACTACAAATCGGTCGTCATCTGGTGCGAAGCGTTCGGCCAGTTCATCAGCGCCGCCGAGTACCAGGACACCCGTCAGGCTCGAAAATGAAACGGGCGATGGACACCGTAAGAGCAGCCGGCGCACGCGGGCTCGTTCTCGCGCCGGTCGCGGCTTTGTTGTTGAGCGTCGCCGCCCTGCTGCTCGGGAACGGCCTGCTGGGAACGCTCCTGATCGTAAGGGCCGGCCAGGAGGGATTTTCGGGCGGCGCGATCAGCGCGATGATGTCCTTCTATTTCGCCGGTTTCACGATCGGCGCGCTGGTCTTGCCGCGGATCATTGTTTCTGTCGGCCATGTCAGGACCTTCGCCGGCTTCGCGGCGATCGCATCGATGACCGCCCTCCTCCATTTGGCCTTCGTAGAGCCGATTGCCTGGATGTCGCTTCGCCTGGTCACGGGCTTTGCCTACGCGGGCATGATCCTCGCCACCGAGAGCTGGCTCAACGCACACGCCGTGCAATCGACGCGCGGCCAGATTTTGTCGATCTTTGGCGTGGTTTCGATGGGCTCGTGGGCGCTTGGGCAAGGGCTTCTCAACCTTGCTCCGCCCGCCGGCGTCACCTTGTTCCTGGTCGTGTCGGTGTTGATATCAGCGGCGGTTGTTCCGATCACTTTGTTGCCCAGCCGTCCGCCTTCCCGGGTTGAACAGGAGCCGGTCGCGTTCAGAAACCTCCTGCGCGCATCGCCTCTCGCTGCGGCTGGCGTCTTCCTGGCGGGCTTGGCCATCGGCGGGTTCTGGGGCCTGGGCCCAAACTTCGGCCAAAGGATCGGACTGGATGTGGTCGGGATATCGGCTTTCATGGCCGCGGTTCTGGGCGGAACACTTGCCTTGCAATGGCCCCTCGGTTGGCTTTCCGATCGCGTGCCCCGAATTCTTGTCATCGCCGGTGCGGCCTTGGCGTCCGCGGCGGCCGCGGTTGGCGTGGCGTTGGCGGCTCAGGCGCCTCTGCCCCTGCTCCTTACAGCGGGCGCGCTGTTCGGCGGCTTTGGCATCCCGATCTATTCGTTGTGCCTGGCCGTCGCGAACGACGATCTTCCAGCCGGTCGGCTTCTTGGAACCGCGCGGGGGCTTCTTCTGCTCAACGGGATCGGCACGGCCGCCGGGCCCCTCATCGGGGGCGTGGCGATGAACATCGTCGGACCCGGCGGCTTGTTCCTCTATGCGGCCGCGGCGCTCGCGACGCTGGCGGTCCTGGCGGCGCTGGCCATCGCGCGCGGGCGACCAAGGCGCCCCATCGACGCCAAGGCCACCCGCTTCCCAAGCACGCCGATGATCACCGGATCTCTTGAGACGATGATGGGAATGCACGACGCTACGCAGGGCGTCCGGGACGAGCGCGACGGCTGAAGGCTAGAAGTCCTATTCGACGGCCTCGACAGTTAAGTCCCGCCCGTTGAACCGCACAATCTCCCCGGCAGTCGCGCCTTCGATCGCTTCGAAGATCGGCGCCATCGTGGAGATGCCCATGAACTCACGCCCCTGACAGGTGAATTTGCTCGTCGACACGGCGACCACGAAGTAGCGCCCGGACAGCTTGACGACAGCGCCTTCGCTGACGGCCGACTTGGGGCCAAAATCTATCGTCGTGAGCTTTTCGAGCTTATCGGCATGGTCGTGGAGTTTGTCATCAAGCGATTCCGCGAAGTCACTGGCGATTTCGGCCTGGGCTAGCTCGTCGTTCTCGACCGGTTCGGACCGATCAACCCGGGCGGTGGAGACATAGTCCTGATAGACATCGCGAGCGCTCTGCAGAGCCGCGGTCTCCAGCGAAAGCATGGTCTCCCGGAGGTGGTCTTTGTTCCAGTCCATGATTTCCTCGTGGTCTTTCGATGTTTCAAAAATGTTCCGCAGGCGGGTCCGTAACCGCCTCGAAGGGAGCTTTCAGGTTCGGCGGTCCCGCTATTCGTCGCTGACGAACTCTTCGCCCTGGTAGGGTATCCTGATCAGCCGGGAATCCCGCATGATGCTTGTGACGAGCCAGACATAGGACTGCTCGGCGGTATCGAAGCCGAGGATGCTGAAGGATTCGCCGTAAGGGCACGGGGGGACGTCAGGAAAGCCCTCTCGCAGCACGTAACGCTCGGGATCCTTGTCAAACTCGGCCTTGTAGATTTTGCGCAGTCCGAACTTCATCGGCACATCGAGGTCACCGACCGGCGCGGTTTCGCGATGCGCGACGAGTTGCTCGGAAAGGTCGAGGTGACAGAGCTCATCGAACACGTCGAACGCGTCGATCAACAGACCCTTGTGCCCGGTCGCCGGGTCGGTGATCGCGTAGATGTTGGAGGCGTCTTCGGCGTCGTCCCCGCTTTCGAGGCGCACGGCCGCATCGACGCTCAGGGTGCACGCCTCAAGGGTCGATCCGAGTTGGAGATCGAAGATATTGCCATCCTTGACGCGGTACTCGCGGTCGTACCCCTTGGCGATGAAGGATTGCACGGCGTCTAGGACGTCGGTCACTTGGGATGTCATGGCTGCACCTTTGCCTGGCGTTGGATTGAGCCCGCTCCGTTATCGAGCGCGCTGCGTCCCGTCGGATGACGGTTATTGATTTGAGCCGCGGCGTTCACAGCCACTTGGCCTTCTTGAAGCGCATGAACAGGAGGAGGCAGAGCACGGCTATCACCCCGAGCACGACGAAGTATCCGTAGGCCGTGTCCAGTTCCGGCATGTTCCTGAAGTTCATGCCGTATATTCCGGCGATCGCCGTCGGGACGGCCAGTATCGCCGCCCAAGCCGCGAGCTGGCGGGTGACCACGCCGATCCTTTGCGCTTCCAGGAGGCTGCTGGCCTCAAAGACCGTGGACAGAACGTGAAGGAGGCCGTCGACCATGGACTGCACGCGGTGGACATGGTCCGCGACGTCGCTGAAGTAGGGCGCCACTTCGGCGCTTATGCAGGGGAAGTGGCCACGAACGAGCTTTCGCACCAGTTCGCCCATAGCCCCGAGCGTGCGCTGGAAGCGCGTGAGTTCGGACCTTAGTCCGAAGATGTGCGCGACGTCCTCTCGCCCGAAGAAGTCGTCAAGCGACCGTCTCTCCATCGCCAGGACGTCATCCTCGATCATTTCAAAGATGGGCAGATACTGGTCGACGATGCGGTGCAAGATCGCGTGCAGCACATAGCCGACGCCCTTACCGATCAGCGTCGGCGATTGCTCGAGTTGCTCTCGAAGGTCGCCCAGCGCTCCGGCGCTGCCGTGCCGTACGGTAATGAGATGATTGTGACCGGTGAAGATCGCTGTCTTGCCATAGCAAATCCGGTCGCCGACCAGCTCGGCCGTTTGAGCGACGATGTAGAGCTCATCGTTATAGACTTCGAGCTTGGGCGGGCACAGCGGGTGCATCGCGTTGTCGATCGCCAACGGATGCAGGTCATACATCGCCTGCAGGGCGCGAAGTTCGTCGGCGGTGGGGTCATGAAGCGCGATCCAGCAAAAGCCCGAGCGGCTCTTGTCCCACTGGAGGTGCTCGTCGATCTCCACTTCCCGGACCCGCCTGCCCTCGCTGTAGTAGTAAGCGGCCAGGATGCTCATGCCGGCCTCACAGGGATGCGCAGGCCACGCTGCACGGCGGGCCGGGCCACGCCGCGCCTCACCCAGGCCTGCACATTCGCATAGGCGTCGAGGCCCAGCAGGTCGCCTGCATCATACGTTTCGACCAGCGCATTGACCCAGCCAAGCGTGGCGATGTCCGCGATGGAATACTCGTCCACGATCCAGTCGCGGCCTTCCAGTCGGCGATCCAGCACGCCCAGGAGGCGTTTGGTTTCGTCGGCGAAGCGTTGCCGAGGCCGCTTGTCCTCCCAGTCCTTACCGGCCCCTCGCAGGAAGACGCCGAGCTGGCCGAACATCGGGCCGATGGCCGACATCTGGAAGAACACCCAGCTCAGCGTCTCATAACGTTGGGCGGGCGTGCTCGGCATGAACTGGCCGGTCTTTTCGGCCAGATAGAGGAGGATCGCACCGGATTCCCAGATTGCGATGGGCTGGCCGTCGGGGCCCGCCGGATCGATGATCGCAGGTATGCGGCCGTTAGGATTCAACGAGACGAATGCCGGATCCTTCGACTGGTTGCTCCATATATCGACTAGGTGCGGCTCGTACGCCAGGCCGGTCTCTTCCAGCATGATCGAGACCTTGACGCCGTTGGGCGTGGGCGCGGCGTACAGTTGCAGGCGATCGGGATGAGATGGCGGCCAGCGCTGGGTGATGGGAAAGGACGTGAGAGGCATGGTTCAGCGATCCTGGTGCTGCGACGGCAGCGGGCTTGAATGACCCACGTCATCAAGGCGGGGTTTGATGACCGCATCGTTGGACGATGCGGTCACCAAGATTGCGAACCTAACCGGCGCAAATTCAACGGCCGCTAAGCCTATTCCACTGGAGGCTCTGCGAACTGCGCATCGCCAGCCTTTTGGCGCTTGGGAAGCACCCAACCGGGACGGACGAAGTGGCAGGTATAGCCGTTCGGCCGCGTCTCCAGATAATCCTGGTGCTCGGGCTCGGCCTCCCAGAAATCGCCGACCGGCTCGACCTCGGTGACCACCTTGCCGGCCCATAGGCCGGAGGCGTCCACATCGGCGATCGTCTCTTCGGCGACGCGCTTCTGCGCCTCGTCGACGTAGTAGATGCCCGACCGGTAGGAGAGCCCACGATCATTGCCCTGGCGATTGAGCGTCGTCGGATCATGGATCTGGAAGAAGAATTCCAGGATGTCCCGGTAGCTCGTCACCGCCGGGTCGAAGATGATCTCGATCCCCTCGGCATGGGTTCCGTGATTGCGATAGGTGGCGTTCGCAACATCGCCGCCGGTGTAGCCCACACGCGTCGAGACGATGCCGGGCTGCTTGCGGATCAGATCCTGCATGCCCCAGAAACAGCCCCCTGCGAGAACAGCGCGCTGATGCATCTTAAGCCTCCTTCACTTGGTCGAGATATTCGCCGTAGCCCTCGCTCTCCATCTCGTCGCGCGGGATGAAACGGAGCGAGGCGGAATTGATGCAGTAGCGCAGACCGCCTTGGTCGGAAGGACCATCGGGGAACACGTGGCCCAGATGGCTGTCGGCATGCACCGACCGGACCTCGGTCCGCACCATGCCGTGGGCGTTGTCGCGCACCTCGTTCACATTTGCAGCGACGATCGGCTTGGTGAAGCTGGGCCAGCCGGTGCCGGAATCGAACTTGTCCGTTGAAGCGAACAGCGGCTCTCCGGACACGATGTCGACGTAGATGCCAGCTTCCTTGTTGTCATTGTGCTCGCCCGTGAAGGGCCTTTCGGTGCCCGAATCCTGGGTGACCCGACGCTGCTCGGCGGTCAGGCGGTCAACTGCTGTCTGCGACTTCTCAAACTTCATGATGGTCTCCCAATACTTTGTTTCGAGGGCCAGACACACTGCGATGATCTTATGTCATCTTCCCAGATTTCATCGACTATCGCAGTGCCTCTTCGTTTTAGCCAATACGCTGCGCGCATAGTTTCCATAGCAGCCAATCTCTGCAGTCGGCCCGCAAGCCGCCTCCAGAGGGATTGACGCAGGTCGCCGCCAGCCGCAGCGGCATGACAATGGTCGCCAGCCGCCGGAGCACAGCGATCAGCACAGAGCCAGCCAAAATAACTTTGGCGGTATCGCAAAATCGATCTTTTGATCGGCTGTAGTGGCCGCTTCAATATTTAGGACGGTCGCGGCGCCGTTGAATATTGTCCATTCGGATAGGAGGCGCTCATTTATCCGGACGCGGCGCGGGCGACACGCACACCCCGATTGGGCTATCGCAAACGCCGGACTGGGCCACGCGGCCGCTGCAGCCCGCCAGCCCCGCCCTTCTATCGTCCCTGGGGATAGCGCCGAGGCGAGACTGCGAGCCTCACGTTCAATGCCATTCGTATCGGGCCGCCAACTGCGCGATCTTCCTTATTTCAACCGGCGCGGTGGAGCCGGACACCGTCGCAAGCACGACTTCGCGCTCCAGGGCAAATCCGTCGATCGGCCGAGTGGCGAGGCCGTGCGCCGTGGCAGACCGCTCCGGAAGAATGCATATCGCGTCGCCGTCAGCGACGACCCGTTGTAGCCAATCATCGCGATCTGACCGAAAGCGGGGCCTCATGAGCACGTCTCTTCGCGCGAAGTGATCATGGATCTGATCGCGGAACTCGCAATTGAGGCGATCAACGAAGGGATACTCGAGCAGGTCTTCGCCGCGTACGATCTTGTTGGCCGTCAAAGGATGGTCCGCAGAACAGCCCAGAACGAACCGCTCGCGAAAGAGAGGATGCACATCCAGCTTGCGGTCCGGCCTTGTCTCACGGGGCAGGATGCAGGCGTGGTATTTTCCCGAGAGGATCTCCGAGGTGTCCTCGCTCGACCGGAGGGAGTGCAGCCTGATCTCGATAGAGGGCGCCTCCGCCAGCGCGCTCTCGAAGAACGCCGTAAATTCGTTAGGCCCGATGCTGGGCGCGACGCCGACATCCAGCACGCGGTGTCGCCCCATCGCCCAGTTCTCGGAGTGATCCCGGACGCTCTTCATCGCGGCCATCATGCGCCGAAACTCCGCCTCGACGTCCTGGCCAAGTCCGGTCAGTCGGCTGTTCTTCCCGTCGCGATAGATCAGCGGCCCACCAAGCTCCTCCTCCAACCGGCGGATGGCGCGGGTCAGACTGGGCTGTGACACACCACTCAAGCGAGCCGCCGCTGTAAAGTTCAGCGTCTCGGCCAAGTTGATGAAATAGCTGACCTGAGTGAGTTCCATAGCCCATTCGACCCACGCGCTGACAGATGTTCCAACTTCAGGGCCGCTTTCAAAGGCAGGACAAAGAAGTATGCGCGACGCATATAATCCACGTTCGCAGACTTGTCTATATGCGCGACGCATATAAAAGAGCTACCTTGGGATAACGACGGCTGGTCAGGGGCGCGCTCCGCTCCCGCAAGGTTTCCGGAGCGTACCACCAAGCCGCCTGCAGGAGGCTCGATGGCTATGGCTGGAACAACATTCTCATTTCTCGATGGGGCTGGCGCTCACCTTTCAGGGCGTCTCGAACCGCCAGAGGGGACCCCTCGGGGGTGGGCGATTTTCGCCCACTGTTTCACCTGCGGGAAAGACAGTCTCGCCGCCGTCCACATCTCGCGCGCGCTGTCGCGTGCGGGCATCGGGGTCCTGAGGTTCGATTTCGCGGGTAGCGGGATCAGTGGCGAGCCGGGGGAGGCTGTCAGCTTTGCGTCGGACGTCCAGGATCTTCGTGCCGCCGCACACGCGATGGCGGTGGCGGGCATGCCGCCCTCCCTGCTTATCGGGCATAGCCTCGGCGGCACCGCTGCCCTGATGGCGGCGACCACCTTGCCTGACGTCGCGGCGGTGGCGACGATCGGCGCGCCGGCCGACCTTCAGCATATCCTGGGCTTCTTCCGACCGAACGACCTGGACATCATCGCAGCGCGAGGGGAGGCCTTGGTGGAAATCGCCGACAGGCCGTTCCTCATTCGCCAAAGCTTCCTGCAGGAGGTCGCGGGGATCGACGTCGAGGCGTCCATAGCCGCTCTGCGACGGCCGGTGCTGATCCTGCATTCTCCGGTGGATCAGATCGTCGATATGGACCACGCGTCGCGCCTCTTCGCCGCATCCAGACACCCAAAGAGCTTCATCTCGCTCGACACGGGAGATCACCTTCTCACCGACGCTGCGGACGCGAACTACGCCGCGGCCATGGTGGCGGCATGGGCCAGCCGCTTTCTTCCGCTGCTCACGGCGGACCTTCCGCAGATTGAGGTGGCCGACGGTGTCGTCGCCACCGAGACGCGTGCCGGGAAGTTCCAGCTCAATATCCGCAGCGGCGAGCACACCCTGTTGGCCGATGAACCGGCGTCGGTCGGCGGCCTGGGGACCGGATTGTCGCCTTTCGAACTGGTCTCCGCTGGCCTGGCGGCCTGCACGGTCATGACGATGCGTCTCTATGCGGACCGTAAGGGCTTTCCGCTCGAACGAGCGAGTACGACCGTGCAGCACGAGAAGGTGGCGGACATGATGCCGCCCGACCGATTCACCCGCACCGTCGTCCTCGAGGGACCGCTTAGCGATGACCAGCGCGCTCGGATTCTCGCGATCGCCGATCGTTGCCCGGTCGACCTGACGCTCATCCGGGGCTCGGACGTTCAGACCGAACTCCTGGGCGCCGATCAGGCTGCGGATCCCGTGGGGCTGGCTTGACCTTGGCGCATACGGGCGAACGCGCCCTGAGCCAATCACCTAACGGCAATGCGGCGACCTCGACCGAGCGGGCAATTCTCGCAGGCGGCTGCTTCTGGGGCATGGAGGATTTACTGGGCCGAGCCAGGGGTGTCGTTTCGACGCGTGTCGGTTACGTAGGCGGTGAAACGCCCGAACCGACCTATGCGCGACATGACGGCCATGCCGAAGCGGTGGAGGTGACCTTCGACCCATCGGTTCTCAGCTACCGCGCTCTTTTGGAGCTCTTCTTCCAGATCCACGACCCCACGACCTACGAGCAGCAGGGCAGTGATGTCGGTCCCAGCTACCGATCGGCGATTTTCTACACAAACGACGCCCAGAGGGAGGTCGCCCTGGCGACCATCGCCGAAATCGAGGCGTCAGGTCGCTGGCCTGGCCCGGTCGTGTCGGAAATCAATCCGGAAGAACCCTTCTGGGAGGCCGAGGCAGAGCATCAGAAATTTCTGGCGCGCGATCCCGGGGGGTATAGCTGCCACTTCGCGCGTCCGACCTGGCGCTTGGATGGATCAGGTCGATGACCAAGTCCAAGACGTCCCTCCTGATTGGTGACGAAAACGGCCGCAAACGCGCCACGCCGCTACGGATCGCAGGACTGCCATGATGCCTGAGTTCATGACCGCTGGTCTTTGGGGCCTGTTGTCGGGCAGCGGACTTCTGGTTGGGGCGATCCTAGCGGACGCATTCTTTGGGCGGCTGACCCACCGCATGATTGCGGCGGTCATGGGCTTTGGGGGCGGTGTGTTGATCGCCGTGGTCGCAACTGAACTCATCGGCGGGCAGGTCGCGGCAGGCTTGGGGCCGCTGGCGATATTCGCCCTGCTTGCCGGCGCCGCGATCTTCAGCGGGACCAATTGGTATCTTGCTCGCCGCGGCGCCAAGCACCGCAAGCGGTGCGGTGAATGCAAGGAGCAGGCGAACGAGCGGCAGCACCAAGGTAGCGGAGTTGCGATTGCGCTTGGCAGCGTCTTCGACGGAATTCCGGAAGCCTTGGTGATCGGAATGTCGGTCGCCAGCGGTGGCAAGTTTAGCATCGCCGTCGTCGCGGGCTTTTTTCTCGCCAACGTGCCACAAGGCCTATCGAGCACCTCGGGAATGAAGCTCGCAGGCCGATCTCGACGCTATATCTACACGGTGTGGATCGGCATTCCGGTGCTTATCTCCATCGCCGCCGGTGCAGGGAACTTCCTTCTTGGCCCGGCAGAAACCCTGGCGCCGGCCATCCTCTCATTCGCGGCGGGCGCTGTGATCGCGATGCTGGCGGAGACAATGATTCCCGAAGCTTTCGAGAAGGCGCCGCCGTTCATCGGCCTGATCACGGTCATGGGCTTTCTGGCGGCTTATCTTATCGCTCAGCATTGAGCTGCCGCGATTGCGAGCCCTCTACGCGTAATCGGCCTCCTGAAAACCGATGCTGTTTCGGCAAAGTGCACAATCGGCAGATCACCGTGCTGCTATCCTGGGTGCGCGGTCTCAGCTTGGAGAAACGAGATCAACGCGCGCAGCGCCGGCGGCGTTTGATGCCGGTTAGGGTGGTAAAGATAGAAGCCTGGAAAGCGCTTGCACCATTCGTCCAGGACACGGACGAGCGCCCCGCTCGCGAGATGGGCCTCTAAAGCCGCTTCAGGCAGGAAGATGAGTCCCATGCCGGCGACCGCCGCGTCGCGGAGGAATGCGGTGTCGTTGGCGACCAGCGGTCCCTCGACCCCCACCGTCACAATGCCTTCGGGCCCAGTGAAGCGCCAGCGCTCGAGCTTGCCCGTCGTCGCCCAGCGATACTTGAGGCAGGGATGTCCCGACAGGTCGTGCGGCGTGACCGGAGGTGCGTGCTTGGCGAAATAGGCCGGAGAACCCGCCACCGCGAACCGGTAGGGCGGCGTCAGCCGTATGGCGACCATGTCCTGCGCCAGCCGCTCGCCGGCCCTTATCCCCGCATCGAAGCCTTCCGCCACGACATCGGTCAAACCATCGTCGACGACCATCTCCAGCCGCACCCCGGGGTGAAGGGCGTTGAAGCGCGGCAGGCGTGGCATTACGATCAGTTCCGCCGCCATTCGCGGAAGATTCAGGCGGATCGTTCCGACGGGATCGTCGCGAAGCGCGAGCGCATCTCCGAGCGCCTGGTCCAAACCGGCAATGGCCGGTGCGAGCTTGGCGTAAAGGACGGCTCCCGCCTCCGTCGGGTGGACGCTGCGTGTCGTCCGGTTGAACAGGCGCAACGCCAGGCGATCCTCGAGGCGACGCAGGGTCCGGCTCAGGGCCGAGGACGTGACGCCGAGGCGCAACGCGGCGTCCCGGAAGCTGCGTGCTTCGTGGATCGCCATGAAGGCCCGCAGCTCGGCGTAGTGGCCACCGTCCATCATTGTTTCCTTCAGGTCACCAGACCATCCCGCTTTATGGCCTTTTTCGCGCAGAAACGCGCGTCTAGTCATGGCTGATCGAGGGATTGGGCGATGGGCGGGACCGTGATCAATCAGGCCGCCTGGCAGTGCGCACCGGGCCATCCGCTGCGGATCGGCGTCGCCGATCTGCCCGAACTGGCCGCCAATGAAATAAGGATCCGCAACGCAGCCATCGCGATCAACCCGATCGACTGGATCCTGCAGGAAATCGCCCTGCTGCCCTGGCTCGAATATCCGGCGATTCTCGGCAGCGATGTCGCCGGGGAGGTCGCGGCGGTCGGTAGCGCAGTCGAGCGGTTCAAGGTCGGTGACCGTGTCATCGGACAGGCGGTCGGGACGACCGTCAACGAGCCTGCACACGGCGCCTTTCAGCACCACACGATCGTGCTGGAGCACATGGCGGCGCCGATCCCCGACGACATGGCGTTCGCCGATGCGGCCGTCCTCCCCCTTGGCCTCGGCACCGCCGCCGGCGGCCTGTACGGACGGACGCAACTGGCGCTCGCGTCGCCGTCCCACACGCCGACTGTACGCCCCGAGGTCGTTCTCGTCTGGGGTGGATCGTCAAGCGTCGGCTGCAACGCCATCCAGCTCGCCGTGGCGTCGGGCTACGGGTGCATCGCCATCGCTTCGGCGCGCAACGCCGGTCTGTTGAAGGGACTTGGCGCCGGCCAAGTGCTGGACCATGCGAGCCCGACCCTCGTGGAGGACGTCGTCGAGGCGATGCGCGGGCGCCGTCTGGCCGGGACCTTGCACGCCACCGGCAGCATTGACGACTGTTTCGCCGTCGTCGCCAGATGCGACGGCTCGCGCCGGGTGGCCGCGACCCTGACGCCGCCCGAGGTACGGCCCGTGGCCGTCGAGGCGACGCAGATCTCCGGGACAAGCCTCAAGGACGACGACGTCGGTCCGATGATCTATCGCGACTTCCTGCCGCAAGCGCTCGCCTCGCGCACATTCGTCCCCGCGCCCCCGGCGAATGTCATTGGCGAGGGGCTTGCCATGCTCCAGCCTGCCCTGGAAGCCCTGAAGGCAGGCGTCTCCGCAACCAAGATCGTCGTCACCCTGCCCTGAGGACGCTAGGCGTCGTCGGTCTCTTCCCGGTCCACCCCTCGCTCGAGCAGTTCGGCGTCGACGGGACAGTTGGTGCAGCCCGCGTAGCAGCACAGGCGGCAGATGCGGTATGAGTGTTCAAGATTCTCCAGGCGATCGCGAAGGACCCGTTCAGCGATGTCGCTCAGGATCTTCAGTTCGTCCGGGCTGAGGATCGATAGCCCTTCGGCAATCACCTGGTCGCGCGCGGCCAGGACCTCATCGCTTGCGACCTTCCCTGCAGGCGTAAGATAGAGGGAGCGCGTGCGCCCGTCAGTCGAATGCTCCCTACGCTCTATCAATCCCTCGGCCGCCAATCGATCCACCAGGCGAACGGTTCCTGCGTGTGACAGGCTCACCCCGACCGCAAGCATGCGGATCGAGATGCCGGGCTTGTGCGCGAGCAACGCCAGCGCCGAGGCGGCGGGTCCAGCTTCAGGCGCGCGCGATGAACTAGCGCGAACGATGTCGTCGCTGATCATGAGTGCGAACGCCCCGAAGATATTTCGATCTCGAGGTGCATCCATTTTCACGTCTATATGTGCGTGGGGCATAGACAGCAAGCGATACCCAGGCTCTCCCTGTTCGCGACAATGATCCTTAAGCTATTGTCATAATTCAGTTTTTAATTATTTTTGCAGACCGAACCCAGCAAAAAAACGGGCCAACCTATCAGGGCGCCGGAACAAAGCGATACCCGATGGCTATAGATGTGGTCGCTTGAATAATCAGGGACTTATCCAACTCCGGAAAGCCTCCGGCTCCTTGTTTTCCCATGTCGTGTTGACGTGCGACAGGCCTTAACGCCAGGTCTATGCGCGGCGCATACATTGACGGAGCGCCCGTCCGATCAAGTCGAACTTTTGCGATGCAGCGCATTGCTCGGCAAAAGACCTTCCCGCTGCCGTTCTGCATTGTGAAGGCGGCACGCGGACCGGCAGCCACTCGACATCCTGCGCGTATAACTATATGCCCGGCGCATATAGTCCGGAGTCCTGGCGATGGACGACCCTTCAGATCGCTTGATCAACACCTTCGGCGCGCTCTCGCAGGCCGTCTCCGACAGGGTGCGAAGGGCGATTGCCGAAGCCTTCAACGCGGGGGGGCAAACAGCGGCCGCACTCATCGCGATTGGCCATGAGCCGGGCATGTCGATCGGCCAGATCCGCCAGATCCTGCAGTTGTCACATGCGGGCGCTGTTCGCGTTGTCGAGCGGCTCGGAGACCAGGGCCTGGTCGCCAAGTCGCAGTCGCCGTCCGACCGCAGAGTGGTTCACGTCAGCCTGACTTTGCGGGGCCGAACCGAGCGCATCAAGCTCCTTGGCCTTCGCAATTCGGCCGTGGCTGAACTGCTCGGCAAAGTCTCTGCCGAGGACCGCGTCGCGTTGGAGCGGGCCGCGGACTCCATCTTGTCGTCCCTGCGCAGCGATCCTCAGGGCAGCTTGGCGACATGCCGTCTCTGCGACCGCGCACGCTGCGACGACTGTCCCGTCGATGGACATCGTCCCTGACGTCACCACGACACCACTTTTGAGGTTTCAGATGAGTATCTTCGATCGTTACGAGTTTCTCGTCCCCGAGCGCAGCCAGAAAGATCTCGCCCTGCTAAGATGGGCTCTCGTGATCGTTTTTCTGTGGTTCGGCGGGATGAAATTCACGGCCTACGAGGCTGGTGGCATCGCCCCGTTTATCGAACACAGCCCGATCATGAGTTGGTTGGGGATGTTTGGGACACGGGGGCAGAGCAATTTCATCGGTGTGATCGAGCTGTCCATCGCGCTCGCCCTAATCGTTGGCGCCTTTCGTCCAACCTTCTCCGCACTTGGCGCTCTGATGTCATCGGCCACTTACCTGATGACGCTGACCTTTTTCATCACCACCCCCGGTGTCGCGGAGCCGACGGCCGGCGGCTTTCCTGCGATTTCGGCTGCCCCAGGGCAGTTTCTACTGAAGGACGCCGTTCTGCTGGCGGCGTCTCTCGTGCTCCTGAGCGCTTCGATCCGCCACAGAGGCGCGCCGGCGCTAGCGACTTCGGACGTGTCGTGAAGACGGGTCCTTCACCGATCGCCAACCTGTTCGCCGAATGACCAAGTTGGAGACTTCAGTCGCGTAACGCGTGTCGCCATCGACCTTGAAGGCGGCGGCGGGCCTGCCGCCGCCGCCAAGGATTTGGAACACATCTCGCAGTCGCGGTCGCTCTCGCACTAAGGGATCATCACCTATGGCTCATCGTGATGTTCAGGCCATCCGCTACGTGGACTTCGATGACCTGCGAAGCTTCGCGCCGCTCCTGCAGGACTTAAGTTACGCCGACGCGTTCGCAATTTCGCGGCGATACGCTGCATCACGGCACCTGTCGGGTTCTGTCCTGACAAGGTCTCAGAGCCAGCCGCCCGCGTCGCCGGACTCGAGCGCCCGGCCCGTTCCTAAATCACGACCTTGGATCGCAGAGCTTCTGTTTGGGTTGAAGCGCCACATCTGGCCGTGACTAATTCTTGGCCTGGCCCGCAACAGCAGTCACGATCCAATCAATCGCAGCTTTAGGTCATCCAGAAGCCAGCGACCGGCAGGCCCTAAGGGTCGGTCCCGCATGTGGGCGGCGTAGATGGTGAGGTCTTCGCGGGCGCCGTCATCGGCGATCTCAAGGCGGAGCAGCCTGCCATCCGCCAACGGCTGTGAGATCAGATGCTCGGGCATGCGGCACCAGCCGAAGCCAGCCAGCAACATATCCCGGCGACGCTGGAGATCCACGAAACGCCAGAGACGCGCGCTGGCCAGCCCGTAGGCCGGTCCTGTGGTGTCGATCGGGTCCGACAGGACCAATTGCACGTGCGGTTCGAGATCTGCCCGGGTGATCGGCCGATCCAGCCGGGCAAGCGGATGGTCACGCGCGACCACCGGCGCAAGCTTTACGCCGAGTAGCGGCAGGGCGGCGATATCGTCTGGCGGCGCAGGCAGCAGAAGGCAGATGGCGAGGGCGGCGACGCCTTGGCGCAACCGCCGCTCCGCTCCGCCCAGCCCCTCGGTCGAAAAGCTGACGGGCAAGTCGGGATAGGCTTCGCGAAGGGCGCGCAGGCTCTCGATCAGAGGGGCGGACGGCACAAGCGGATCGATGGCCAGCGCCAGTTCCGGCTCCAGCCCCGCGCGGGTGTTCGCCGCCACGGCCTCGAACCGCGCGGCGCTCGCCAGCACCATCCGAGCCTGTTCGACCAGAAGCCGCCCGACCTCGGTCAGTTGGGGGCGATGACCGCTGCGGTCGAAAAGCTGAATACCCTGAGTCGCTTCCAAACCGGCCACGGCTTGGCTGATGGCCGACTGGGCGCGACCGATCCGGCGGCCTGCGGCCGAGAAGCTGCCTGTGTCGGCGATCGCGACGAGCACGCGCAGCTGATCGAGGGACAGGTTTCCGATCATGATCCATCATCCAGACCGATGGATACCATCATAACTTCATCACTCCCGCAATAGGGTCATCAATCCTATCTCCCTTGGCATGCAACCGACTTATTTCATCAATCACGGCGGTGGACCGTGCTTCTTCCTTGAGCCGGGCCCGATGCGCTCGGCCTGGCGCGAGCTGGAGGATTATCTGCGGGGGTTCGCCGAAGAGCTCACGGAACGGCCTCGCGCGATCCTTGTCATTTCCGGCCATTGGGAAGCGGTTCAACCGACGGTCAACAGCGGGGCGACGCCGCCGCTGCTCTACGACTATGGCGGCTTCCCTGACCACACCTACCGCCTGCAATGGCCCGCGCCCGGTTCGCCCCTACTGGCGGCCCAGGTCCGCGAACGGCTGGCGGCGGCCGGGATCGCCAGCGCGTCCGACGACCGGCGCGGCTGGGACCATGGCGTCTTCGTCCCCTTCAAGGTGATGTTCCCGCAAGCCGACATTCCCGTTGTGCAGCTGTCGCTGCAACAGGGTCTGGACGCCGCGACCCATATCGCCATCGGGCGGGCGCTGACCTCCCTGCGCCAGGACGGCGTGCTGATCATCGGCAGCGGCCAGACGTATCACAACATACGCGGCTTCGGTGGTGGCGCGGCGCTCGATCCAGCGGCGGAGGCCTTCGACGCCTGGCTGCGCGAGGCGATGATCGATCCGTCCCGTCGCGACAAGGCCCTCGTCGCCTGGGAACAGGCGCCCGGCGCCCGCGCGGCCCAGCCGCACGAGGATCATCTGCTGCCGCTGATGGTCGCCGCCGGCGCGGCGTCGGGCGAGCCCGGCCAGATCGCCTTTCACGGCCACGTGCTCGGCAAGCCGATTTCCGGCTTCCGCTTCGGCTGATCCCTCCCCTCCTTCAAAGGAATTTCACATGACCAAACTGCTCGTCGTCGAGACTAGCCCGCGCGGGGATCATTCGATCTCACGCAATCTCACCCGCCGCTTCATCGCGAACTGGCAGGACACTCACCCCGACGGAGAGGTCGTGATCCGCGACCTGATGGAGACCGACCTGCCGTTCGTGAACGCCCCCTGGCTCCAAGCCTATTTCACGCCGCCCGACCGGCAGTCTCCCGAAATGAAGGCCGTTCTACAGCTGTCCGACACGCTGGTTGCCGAGCTTATGGCTGCCGACCACCTGGTGATCGCCACCCCTGTCTACAATTACAATGTGCCGGCCGCTCTGAAGGCCTGGGTCGACCACATCGTGCGCAAGGGAATGACGCTCGGCCATGACGGCCAGGGCCTGCTCACAGGCAAAAAGGCGACCGTGCTCATGGCGTCGGGCGGAGTCTATGCCGAGGGATCGCCGATCCAGGATCGTGATATCGCCACGCAATATCTGCGTCTGATCCTGCAGGTCATCGGCATCACTGATGTTACCTTCGTCGCCGCCGGGGCCGCGAAGGCCGTCGACCTCGGCGAAGTCACTCGTGAGGCGTTCCTGGCGCGCTTCGATGGCGACCTGGAAAGAGCGGCGGCTTAACGGCGTCGCAAATCTGGCCAAAGGCTATGGCCATGCGCCGACAAGTGGGGGCATGGCGAGCGCCGCGACGGAGCATGTGGCGACCCGAGCTTGAAGCTCGGGTCGCCATTCCGATTCAGGCCGCCGCCGGGATGCGCGCGATGACCTTCACTTCGAAATCGAAGCCCGCAAGCCAGTTCACCCCGACCGCGGTCCAGTTCGGATAGGGAGGTGCGCCAAACACCGTATCCTTCACAGCCATGACGGTCTCGAACTGGGTCTCCGGATCGGTGTGGAAGGTGGTCAGGTCGACGATGTCGTCCAGAGTCGCGCCGGCGGCGGCCAGGACAGCTGTCAAATTGTCGAAGGCCAACTGAACCTGTCGCTTGAAGTCCGGCTCGGGGGATCCGTCGTCTTGGCTTCCGACCTGCCCCGAGACGAAGAGCAGGTCGCCGGAACGGATCGCCGCCGAGTAGCGGTGCTTGTCGTAAAGGGCGTGGCGGCCGGCGGGGTAGACGGGCTCGCGTTGGGTCATTTGAAATCCTGTCTCGCCACCAAGTGGCTTTTCATATACGGGGCGTATGTCTTGGTGTATTCGACATACGCCCCGTATGTCAATAGTATCCTGATCGGAGTTCCGGGTGGCGAAGCGAGTCGAGATGATGGAGGTGACGCGCGCGAAGCTGATCAGCGCAGCCCGCGCAGCCTTCGCCCTGCACGGTTATGCTGCGTCATCCATGGACGACCTGACCGCGGATGTCGGCCTGACGCGGGGCGCGCTGTACCATAATTTCAAGGACAAGAAGGGGCTGCTGCAGGCGGTCATTGATCAGATCGACGCGGAGATGTTGGCGCGTATGCGCGCGTCCCAAGCGCCTGATCAGACCCCGTGGGAGATGTTCCTCAACGAAGGGGTCGCTTACATCCAAATGGCGCTCGAGCCGGAGATCCAGCGGATCATGCTGCTCGATGGCCCTGCCGTCTTAGGCGATCCTTCGAGATGGCCCAATCAGACGGCCTGTCTTCGGACAACGACGTCGACCGTCCAAGCGTTGATCGATGACGGCACGCTGCGTCCGGTGGACGCCGAGGCCGCCGCCCGATTGGTCAACGGGGCGGCGCTGAACGCAGCGCTATGGGTCGCGGCGGCGGATGAGCCTCACGCAGTGCTCGAAAAGGCGCTCAACGCGTTTCGGCTGCTGACCTCCGGCCTGCTGAAGCCTGCTTGACCAGATCGCCCAGAGTGACGGGTTTGATCTGACAAGCTGCCATAACCCTAACACCAGGGTTTGAACCGCTGCCCATCGATAACCGCGGCCCTCAGGACAATTTGAAACGCACCACGACAGCTTCGCATCGCGCTTTGAGTTGGCCGCTGGAGGGCTTTTCGGCCAACCAAGCGCCGAAGGCGGCAACCTCCGCGCGCTCGGCCGGCGTCAAGCCCTGTATCCGGGCAAGTTCGTGGACGATCTCTTGGGCGCGGCGATGCTGGTCCGGCGCGCTGGCGAAGGTCCTCAGAAGTCTACGGGCGCTGGCCACGCATTCCGTCCTGGAGCCGAGCATAAGACCTTCTTTTTAGCGGTGCACGGCATAGCCCGCGCAGTGGATATCCATGCCTCTAGGCCGACTCGCCGCGTTTGGCTTCGCCAGGTCGACCGATAGCGCCAACTGTCCCTGTGTGGCCAGTTAAGCCCGATCATGGCACTCAACTGGCCACACAGGGACAATTGATTGGAACTCTGGTTAGACGACCAAGACGCCGACGCAAGCGAGATGACCGCGCTGCTTGACCGCCGCGCCGCAAACCCGGCTAGACAGCCTTATGCCTGCATCGCTCATCGCCGCCGCCATCATCGCCTGCACCGCACCTCAGGTGCACGACGGCGACACCCTTCGGTGCGGCGCCGACCGGGTAAGGCTCTTTGGGGTCGATGCGCCGGAAGTGCGGCGCGGCCAGACACCGGCCGAGCCTTACGCCTATGAAGCGCGAGACGAACTGGTGCGCCTGACTCGCGGACGCGTCGGCTGCCGTGTCGTCGACCGGGACCGTTATGGACGCTTCGTCGGCCGATGCTGGTCGGACGCCAGCCCCGATCTCAACGCCGCTCTGATCCGGTCAGGTTTGGCCACGGAATATCGACGGTACAGCAAGGGCGCCTATGCGCAGGCTGAGGCGCAGGCCCGAGCGGCCGGACGCGGTCAATGGGGAGGCACGCCCCCGCCGCGCCCCTGACAAGCGGCGGCATGGCGCGCGGCAAGCGGGCGCCGAGCAAACTACGCCAGCCCCTGTCTTTGCACGCCAGAACCGCCGCCTTTACACAGCGCCCGTTCCCGTGGTTGCGCTGGGACTGCAGATCCCGATCCTGGCCGTTTTCGACCGAGGTTTCGCATGTCGGCGACACGCATCCTGTGGGCGCCGGTCATCGTCGTCTTCGCCCTGGTCTTGGCGACGATCTGGGGCGCGACCCAGTGGACGGCCAACGCCCTGGGCTACCAACCCGAACTCGGCGCGCCGTGGCTGATCATCGGCGATCATCGGCTCTATCCGCCGCCGGCCTTCTTCTGGTGGTGGTTCGCCTATGACGCCTATGCGCCCAAGATCTTCCTGAAGGGCGCGGCCATCGCCGTCTCGGGCGGTATTCTGTCAATCGCGGCGGCCATCGCCATGGCGGTTTGGCGCGCCCGGGAAACGGGCAAGTCCAGTGCTTTTGGCACGGCGCGGTGGGCGATCCCACGTGAGGTCTGCGCCGCCGGGCTGCTCGGTCCTGACGGCGTGGTCCTGGGGCAATTCGAAAAGGCCTATCTGCGCCATGACGGGCCCGAACATGTGCTGTGCTTTGCACCCACGCGCTCGGGCAAGGGGGTCGGCCTTGTCGTGCCCAGCCTGCTGACTTGGCCGGGCTCGGCGATCGTCCATGATATCAAGGGCGAGAACTGGACCCTGACGGCCGGCTTTCGCGCGACCTTCGGCAAGGTTCTGTTGTTTGATCCGACCAACCCGGCCTCTTCCGCC